>PJEL010001616.1_pt1 | contig 22314 bp, 17 predicted proteins | sample 1853271 | NCBI WGS metagenome assembly PJEL01 (sample SAMN08108733, study PRJNA415343) | Invertebrate metagenome, whole genome shotgun sequencing project. | host: Globobulimina | place: Sweden: Gullmar Fjord | collected 2015-08
ACATGGACGAAGACCTGGTAGATGGGCATGATCTGATCGGCCTGCGCCTGTCCAACGCAGGCACCGACCAGTGGCGGCCAGTGTCCTTGGAGCTTCGCACCGCCGATGGCGATCTGGAGCTGGAGTACGACGGCGATAGCTCTGCCCTCGATCAGGACTGCGACGAGGGCATGGCCGACGGCTGTTCCCCCGAGCTGACCGTGGACCCCGACGGCGTGGTGCAGCGAGAGTTCACCGTGACCGCCGAGACCGCCAACCTCACCCACTCCGGTTCCGACTCCGCCATCGAGGTGCGCTTCGAGGGCAGCAACGGCGACCTCACGGGCTGGTCGCGCCTGAACTTGGCCGGAGACGACTTCGAAAAGGAAGACGTGGACACCTATGCGGCCCTCCTCCACGACCACAGCACCCTCGGCGACAACCAGGTCTCGGCGCTGCACGTGCGCACCCTGGGCAGCGACGGCTGGGAGCCCGAGGCCCTGATCGTAGACAGCAGCGCGTTCACCTCTTCGGAGATGTTTGTCAGCCGCACGGTGTGGGACACTACGCTGCGCTTCGACACAGACTGCGACGCCGACGTCACCGATGACTGTGCACCCGAGATGATCCTCGGGGACGACGGCACCGTCTACGCGCCGTAGCACCTCGTCCTGTGCCAGAACTCGATCGTCTGCTTCCCTCGATGTAATCGACGCCTGTCGGGATCACGCTGCCGCTCGCAGGAACGACCTTGGTCGCCCCTCGAGCGCGCCGCTCCTTGTGGCTTGGACAGCGAGGATCCAGCTCTGCTCTACCCGGGCCACCAGCGCCTGTACAACGTCACCGATCCTCGAGAGGAGGCCGTGGCTCATCGGGCCCAAATCGATCACGGAGCCGCTCGACTTCGGCGCGCAGATCGAGGCATCCGACGCACGCGCGGCAAGCGCGTCCGAGAAGGGCATGGACCCGGGGTTCTGGGAAGCGGCCAGGTGAGAGCCCGTGTGCCTCCCGCACCGCTTCCCCGGCCTCGGCCCAGGCACCCTGTAGGGCCGCTGCGACGACCCCCAGCGTGGTGGCGACCAGGTGGAAAGCGGGTCGCACCTGTGCGCGCAGACCGGTGCGCGCATCGCTGATCAGCGAGGCCGCCTCCAGGTGGCGTTCGTCCTCGAGTAGGTGCATTGCGAGGTTCAGCTGGGGCACCACCGCCTCTCGGCTCCCCCAAGCATCCAGTGCACTCCACGCCTCTCGGAGCGTGACTTCCACGACCTTGCGGTCCGTCGTGTAGATGGGATTGATGGATAGCGCGTTCAGGCACTCGCCAGCGCCGTATGCGTTTCCCCGGCTCCGGTAGTACCCCAGTGCGGGAGACAGGAGCCGGGCCGAGCGCTCGAAGTTCCTCGCGACGTGCAGATGCAGCCCAAGGAGCTTGCGCGCGTCAGCGAGGGTGTGGGGCGTCACTCCAGCTGCCTCGAAGGCGCTCACCGCGCTCTCGGAGCAGAGCACAGCCGTGTCGATGTCGCCACGGTAGCGGGCGAGGATGGCCTCCTGGATCCACAGCCGACCGCGCATGGCGTCATCATCGAGCTTGCTGGCGAGTGCCCGGGCGCGGCTGTGCACCGTCTCGACCTCATCCAGCCGCCCCATCTTGACGAGCAGGCCACCGAGGCTGGCGAGTCCCCGGAAGACCAGGCGATCGTCCCCGCACTGCTCGGCGAGCGCAATGGCGCGGCGGGCGTCCGACACCGCACCCTTTGTGCTCGCGAGCTGCTGGCGCGCGTTCGAGAGCAAAACCGCCAACGTGGCACGCTCGGGCGCGACCTCGGCGATCCCCATGGAATCGAGCCATCGCTCTGCGTCCCCGAGGTACGCCAGGTACTCGCGCACGGCCAGCTCGCTGCCGCGGCCAGAAGCGAGCAGCGTCCATGCCGCGCGGTGGTCTCCGGCACCGACATTGTGGCTCAGCAGCTCCGGCCAGCGTGCCCCCAGGTCACCGAGGACCTCTGCGCACCGGCGGTGGATTGAGGCCGAGCGCCCGGCCGCGATGCTCTCCTGGATGATGGTCTGGCGCATCGTGTGGTCGTCGAACACCAGGCTACCGTCGCGGTCAATGCGCGCGATTCCGGCGATCGCCAGGCGCTCGATGAGCTCGTTGCGCACGGTGCTGGTCCCTGGGGGGCAGGCCGCCTCCCACGCCGGCTGCCGGACGCGAACGCCCAGTGTCGCGGCCGTCTCCAGACAGACGCGCGCCTCGGGAGCCAGGCCGTCAAGCAGGGTGTGGATTCGACTGTGGCACACGTCCACGAGGGATCCAACCAACGTGAACGCGTGTTTGTCGTCCGCGAGCCGGAACCCCGCCTGGCTGGCCACGAGCCGCCCCTGTTCGACCCAGGTATCGACGAGCTGCGTCATGTGCGATGGGTTTCCGCCGGTGTGGCGAACCACGCGTGCTGCCAGGGCCTCGTCCAGACCGATAAGCTCCGCGAGCAAGCGCATGGACTCCGAATCGGAGAGCCAGGGGACCAACACCTCCTCGAGGTGGAGGTCCTGGGTGGGGAGGTGAGGAAGCAGCAGGAGCAACGGTCGGTCACTGCAACGAGAGAGCAGCGCCCGCACGAGTCCCTCCGCGTCTGGCCGGGCTGGTCCGTCCAGGAGGACAACCAGAGGGCCGCCCGCTGCGATCTGTCGGACGATGTGCCCGAGCAACTCGAGGCGTGCGTGCCCCGCTGGACTGAGCGCCGCGGCCGTCCAGCCAGCCTCAATCTCGGAGTCCAGAAACCGGCCTGAGAGCAGCCGCGCGGCGACATCGACCCTGCTCAGGTCGTCCAGTCTCAGCCAGCGGATCAGGGCGTGCTGTAGCGAGGCTGCCGCCGTGCTCTTGGTGTCCGTGGTCACGACCAGCACGTGCACCGACGCGCACGCCAACGCCCGCCGGCAGAGCCACTGGGCCAGTCTCGTACACCCCGCCCCACGCGGCCCGTGCAGGCAGACGCCCCGGGCTCGACCGCTGTGACTCGTCTCGGCGAGGTGACGCCACAACGCATCCCGCTGGGGCTCGCGACCCACCATCGGAGGTGTGCGCAGACCGAACAGGCCGAGTCCTGCTCCATGGAGCCCCTGCGGCCGTGTTGGCGGCAGCGGAAGTCGCCAATCCGCGGGCAGTCGTACAGTCGCGCTCCCCGCCCACGCCGACCCCTCGCGAGGCGGCCCGGTCTCCACCGTTCCAGACAGCGTGTGGAACGCGCGCTCTGGCCCCTTCGGGGCTATGGGGCGAACGCCAGCAGGCTCTCCGAGCTCGTGGAAGGCGATCGCGGCCTCCCGTGCACTGGACGGGCGGGCCTGTGGTTCCCTGGCCAACAGTGCCCGCAGCCATGCCTCCAGTCCGTCGGGGACACCGAACCGCGGCTGGAGCGGGTCCGGGTCGGCGGCCAGCTTCTCGGTCAGCATCGCGTTCAGGTCTGGCGTGACGTAGGGCGGCCTGCCCGTGACAAGGAGCCAGAGGACGCTGCCGAGCGCATAGAGATCGGTCCATGGTCCATAGCTCCTCCAGTCCGCACGGATCTGCTCGGGAGGCATGAAGGCCGGGGTGCCCGCTACCTGGGCCGGCCGACGGCCCGAGACGGCGTGTGCGATGCCGAAGTCGGTCACCCGTAGCCCCGGACGAAGATCGCCATCGGCCGCAACCAGGATGTTTCCGGGCTTGAGGTCGAGGTGGATCACTCCGCGGCCGTGGGTGTGTGCGAGCACATCGAGCAGGGTGCAAGCGGCGCGCTGCACGTCCCTCCACCCCTGGACGCGGTCGGACAGGGTGCCGCCGCTCAGCCGCTCCATCACGAGATATGGGGTGCCCTCGACGAGCCGGTCGGAGCGCGACTGCGGCGCCTCCCGTTCGACGATCCCCGCATCGAAGAGCCACACTGCGGCCGGATGATCGAGGCTCGCTGCAACCCGGATCTCGTGTTCGAAGCCGCGCACGGCTTGGTCGTTGTGCAGACGGTCGGGCCGGATCACCTTGACCGCCACCGGCGTGCCTGTCGCGATGTGCTGTCCCGCATACACGTCGGCCATGCCGCCGCTGCCGAGGAGCGCCCCCAGCTCGAATCCACCGACTCGGCCGATAGGGCGCGCGATATCCGGAGGGGCGGCGAGCAGCACGTGCCTGTTGCGATCCCGGGCCAGCATCTGCTGGACTTCGCGGACGACGAGCGGGTCGTTCTCCGTTTCACCGAGGACCGTCGCCTGCTCGTGGATCGACAGCTCGACGACGCGATCAAAGAGGGCCAGTGCTCTGCGCAGGCGTTCGGGGCCCATCCGTCTCCTGTCCACTCCCGCATCGGTATCGCACGAGGCGCGAGTCCGGAAGGCCAAACGAGCAGTGAGTGAGTCGACGCCACGATCAGTCGAGTCCTGGTGACGTGGTTTCCGGCGAGACGACGTGGTGGAGAGGGAACCTCAAGCCTTGGAGCACCCATGCGCACTCATCCCCTACCCCACGAACGGAGAATCCCCACGACTCGCGACATCCTTCTCGGCCGGCCAGCTTCCCTGGCCCTGGTCCTGGCTCTGCTGGCCCCATCAGTAGCGCTGGCCGACCCTGCCCCTGAATACTTCGTGGTGACGGAAAACGCGGCGGTCCCCGGTCACAACATCGAGATCCTGGACAACAGGACCCCCGAGGAGTGCGCCGAAGCTTGCCTCGCGGAGTACGCGGACTGGTGCGTGTCCTTCGACTATGACACCGACAAGGACGACTGCTTCCTCCAAGACGTGCGGGGTGAGGACGTGGGCGGTCTGACCACGCACTCCCAGTATGACCACTACAGCCTCTTCAACCGCCACGTGCTGCTGATCGGCGTCGACGGGCTGCGCGGTGACGCGATCATGCCCGACTCCTCCCGCATCAACTGCGAGGTCGAGCAGATGCCCGGGCGCTACCCCGCCCTCGAGGGTCTGATCGCGGGCGGCGCCTTCCACGACGAGGTCCAAACGGGCGGCGTGTCCGAGAACCCCCAGTCCACCTATAGCGGCCCGGGTTGGGCCAGCGTCTTCACCGGCTACTGGGCCGACGAGCACGGCATCACCAGCAACAGTAGCTCCTTGGTGATGCAGGAGGATCACATCTTCGACCTGATCGAGGACGAGTACCCCTGGGCCAGCAGTGCTGTGGTCGGAGACTGGGTCAACATCACCACCAACCTGGCGCCTGATGGGATGGATGAGTCCTACAAGAACCCATACAAGAACTCCAGGGAAGCCACCGACACCGTCGTCGGCTGGCTGGAAGAGACCCATGCACACACCGCCATCTTCTACTATCTGCACAACGTAGACATACACGCGGACGCCTACGACCCCTGCGACCAGGACTATGCGGATCAGATCGTCGCCGAAGACGCCATGATACAGGAGGTCCTCGATGCTCTCGATGCCCGCCTCGAGGACCACAAAGAGGACTGGCTGATCGTAGTGGCTTCGGACCACGGCGGGAGGGGGACAGGCCACGGAGGACAATCCGCGTCCGAGCGCCGCGCCTTCATGATCCTCAACAACGAGTACTCGACGACCGACACGCCCTACTGCACCGGCACCTTCTCCAAACCGATGCTGCAGACGGGCGGCGTGGCGCCCCACATCGCCGACTTCATGGGGCTCGAGAACGCCACCTTCGATGGGGATCCCATGCTGTGCGACACGGTCGGGGCACGGACCTTCACCGTGACGACCACCACGTCGACCCAGACCTACTCGGACACCGACTCGCCCCTCTACGCACAGTTCGTGCTGAGCGATGGGATGCTCACCGAGCCAGTTCGCCTGGATGGGCCCGATGACGACTTCGAGATGGGCGACGAGAACACGTTCGTGATCTCCATGGACGGAGCTCCTTTCTCCGGGCGTGAAATGCTCGGCTTGCGGCTTGAAATCCGTGGCAACGACGGCTGGCGGCCGAGTGAGATCACCGTCGCGGAGAACGGCAACACGGTCTTCGACTACAGCTCGGAGACTCAACTGATAGACGGCAACTGCTCCAGCAGCCAGAACTGCGACGACCAGCTCACGGTCGACCCCGACGGTGAGGTACAGCGCGTCTTTCAGCTCGTGCTCGAGACCGACGACGACGACGCTAGCTACGGGGCCACCACGGGCGTGCCCGAAGCTCGGGTCCTGTTCGACGACGACACCGACACGGGATGGATCGCCCTCGACAAGCTGCGCGGTGACTTCGGCTTCGGCCAGGTTGACACCTACACCTTCTCCATGGACGAGTCCGGGGCGGATGTCGAGTCGCTCGAGCTGCGCAACACCGACTCTGACGGGTGGTTGGCCACACGCATCGCACTGTACAGCGACGTCCACCAGGGAATGCTGATCTTCTGGGACGAGGATCCCGTCCTGATCGATGCGGCGTGCGGTCCGACGGTCCACTGCGCTGAGGTGGTCACAGTGGACACGAGCGGCACGATGTCCGAACTCTGAGGAGCTAGCTCCCTTGGGAACCGCGGAGCTGTCCGGAGCCGGGCGTGAACCGCGGTGCCCCTACCACGGTCTCAGGACCGACCTACCCAGCCATCACCCGACCCGCATCCGGTTCAAGAGGAATGCGCGCCCACGTCGCCAGGCACGGTCGATGGTGCTCGGGCTGACGCCCAAGGTCTGGGCGACCTCGGCGTTTGTGAGACCGGCCAGGGCGCGCAACACGACCACATCGGCGTCGGTGGGGGAGGCCTCGGCGAGGGCCTCCAGGGCCGCGTGAACGTCGATGTACTCGACGGGTTGGTCTGTGGACAGCCCAGAGAGCGTGGTCCGAACCGGGTTTGCCCCGCGTTTCAGACGGGCTTTGGCGCGGAAGTGGTCAGAGAGGATCTGTCGCATCGCGCAGGCGGCGATGGCGATGAAGTGCTTGCGGTCGGCGGCGCGTCGCTCGCTGCTGTCCAGCTTCAACCAGGCTTCGTGGAGCAGCTCCGTGGGCCCTAGAGAGACGGGTCCCGAGCGTTCCCGGTGGATCCGCCGGGCGAGGTTGCGGAGGTGTTCATAGAGGGCTGGGTCAGCGTGATCATCGGCTTGACTGGACGGGCGAGGCATTGCAGAGCTCCTGGCGGGAGGGCCATCAGTGGACTCCCTCACTGCCACGATTGTCGGAACTCGGGCTATGTGCGGCTATTGCAGTCTGTTGTGGTCTGTTGCGCCGGGATCCCGTACTACGTCCGCGGACCCCGTCATCACGGATCCGTCCGACAGGGGCCAGAAGTCCAGTGGCTACCGGTTCGAGACCTCATGACACGCGCCTCCCCAAGATCTACCGAGTGCTTCGGGAGAACCGGCACTTCTACCTATCTTGCAGAGCCGAGACGATCTTCGTCGCAAAGCCGATGGCCGAGGCCGCCGGCTTCAAGTTCTGGAGACCACTGGTTTGGGACAGAGAGACGGCCGAGATGGGCTACCACAGCGGAGCGGCCACAGCGCACTATCCCGGTCAGAAGTGCCCTTCCTCCTCGACCAGCCTTGGGTTTGGCGCGCATCTTCATGTGAGCGTTGGCGTCGAGCAGGGTTTGGTTCCCGACGTGTTGGCGCTCTCCTTTGCTTGAGTAGATCTGCAGGTGATATTTGCCGATGTCGATGCGGTTGTTGGCCTTCACGATGTTCCCGAGCACGGCCAGCGACCCGTCATCGAGCAGCGCCATGGCTTGCCCGCCAGCGTGGCCCGATGTGCGGAACAGCTCGGCACCGTCCGGCAGGTGGCGCACCACGACCTCGCCGCAGTCGATGGCCTCCACGCTCCGTCTGTCGAGACACGGATACCCCCGAAAGGGCTGATGCCACCACCATCACACGGAGCGAACTCTCCGGCAGCCCCGCTGTCGGTGACCCCCGAACCAGTTGCGCCGACGCCACCCAGAGCACTGGCCCAGCGTCGGCATAGGATACGATTGAAGACGACATTCGGTTGGGATCGTCGCCGAGGGTGACAGGCTCGAGCACCGGAGCGGCATGTGCCACCAGCCAGAACATCCACATTCTCCCTCCGACGAGACTCTACCCTGCGGTGGGCAGATGGAGGGTGGATCCACAATGACGCTCGATGCAAGCACAGGGCGAACCGGGAACACAGCCTCCGGGCAGCCTCTGAACTTCGCCGAGCGGCTCGCCAAGAGGAGCCGATCATCGGCGCTGCCCCTGATGCCGTACCCACCCCTCGACGTTCCGCGCGCCCGCTGGACTCGCGGTCGAAACATAGCAACTTGCCACACGACGGCGGACAAGCAAACCACCCCCGAGAAAGCTGGACTATCAGCCCAAGCCAACCACGCACCTGGTCCGCTACGCGGCAGGCGCCATGAACCCAAGATCATCACCATTCATGTGCTGGGCGACGACGGGCATCGCGATCGGTCCGTTCCGTCCGTGATCGATGGGACACTTGGCAACGCAGACGATGTGTTCTCACCGTCAACGAGGCATTCGCTCGCTTCGCACCTGGGCCCTGAGGCCCTCGGTGCCCGGCACCGCCCACCCCCACGTCGTGATCCAGGCAGATGTGCTCAACCGAAGCCGCATCCTCACCGTGGTGGTGTGCGGGTTGACCACCAACATGAGGCGGGCCAACGAACCTGGGAACGTCCTGCTCGACCCGTCCGAGGCCGACCTGCTAAAGCGGAGTGTGGTGGTGGTTTCACAAGTTTCTACGGTTGAGAAGACGCAGCTGGGCGCTTTCATCGGCGCCCTGGATCCGGAGCAGGTTTCCGAGATCCTCGCCGGAATGAGGTTCCAACAGCGGTCCAGCCGGACCTGGACCTAAGCGCAGCGCGTCACTCAGGTGAGCCGGATCGAGGCGTGACGGACACTTGAATATGCACCCCCCCCCTTTGGAAACAGCATGCCGAGCCTGACCGCATTGGTCGTCGTCGCAATCGCCATGGCTGGGGCTCCCGCCGACCTGGCCGCGATGGACCTCGAACCGCAGACCGAGGAACCCAGCGGCATCATCAACGGCGACAAGGCCGAGAGCGACGACTTCCCCATGGTCGGCGCGCTGCTCATCGACGGCGAGCTCGACTTCGGTGGTGGTGGCAACGAGATCCGCTGGTTCAACTGCAGCTCGGCCCTGATCGCACCCGACGTGGTGCTGGCTGCTGCGCACTGCGTCGACTGGGACACGCTGACGGACGGACAGGGCACGCTGGGCGACGCCAAGGTCCGCTGGACAAAAGAGCAGGATGTCCGGGACTTCTCCGGCGGCAACGTGGAGCGATGGCCCGACAACTCGGTCCGGGTCCGCGAGTGGGTCGTGCACCCCGGATGGGACTGGTACGGCATGGTCGGCCCGATCGGCGAGAACGACGATATCGCGCTGCTCTTCCTCGAAGAACCTGTGCTGGACGTGCCCCTGGCCTACCTGCCCTCCTACGACGAGGACGACCTGGTGCGGAAGAATGCGCCGGTGTACCTCGTCGGCTACGGCCGCACCGACGCCACCGACGGCAACTCCTCGGGAAGAAAGCGCCAGGGTCTCTCGAAGATCGGCACCGTCGAGGACTGGGAGTTCCACGTCGGCGAGACCGAGCCGGAGGTGCGTCAGTGCTTTGGTGACTCCGGAGGACCGACCTTTGCAGCCCTCGACCCTTGGAGCAGTCTGCCCACCGCCAGCGGCGACCGGACCCTGCGGCTCGTCGGCGTCGTCTCACACCTCTGGGACGGAACCCAGTGTGAGGAGAAGGGAGCTCTGAACACCCGCGTGGACTACTACCTGGACTGGCTCGACGACGAGATGCGCCAACGCTGCGACGACGGGTCGCGGGTCTGGTGCGAGATACCGGGCATCGTCGACCCCGAGTGGCCCGACCAGGGTCTGCTGCTCGGTCTCTCTGAAGAGGAGCTTCCGGTGGCCTGTGGCTGCGTCACCCAAGCAAGTGGGTGGCCCGGCGGCGCTTGGCTGCTCCCGCTGTTGCTGCTCGCGAGGAGGGGACGATGAGGGCCGTCACCGCGCTGTTGCTGCTCACCGCCTGCAGCTCCCGCTTCGCGTTCGACGAGGGACACTGGGTCATCCTCACCCAGGACGTGATCCAAGACAGCTGTGAGCTGTCGGTGAACGACGTTGGAGAGCACTTTGTCGTGGAATCCACCGACGACCACACCTTCCTGCTGGAGCCGATGATCGACGATGCCGTCGCCCAGCTGGAGTGTTTGCTGGACAGCCAGGAGTTCTCGTGTGCGCCGGCCGAGATTGGCGTTCCACTCTCGACACTCGGCTGGGAAGCGGACTGGCGCGTCGACTGGTCGATCGCCGGCAGTGCGGTGTCCGAGATCGAGATGAGCTCCACCGCCGTGGTCGCCCACAGCTGCACTGGTGCGGACTGCGATGTCGTCGCCGACCTCTACGGCATGGCGTTTCCCTGCCAGGTCGACAGCCAGATCAGCGCTCGGCACCTCGACACCCTCGAGGCCCCTCCCAACAGCCCGCCCGTGGCCAAGGACGACCAAGCCGCGCTCTGGCCCGGCGACGAGGTCAAGATCGACGTGCTCGACAATGACTCCGATCCCGATGACGACAACCTCGAGATCATCGACGTCGGCGACGGTGACCACGGAACGACGCGGATCTCTGGTTCGGGTCGGGCGGTCTTCTACACCTCCGATCCCGACTTCACGGGCTCAGACACGTTCGAATACACCATCGCCGACGCCGCCAAGACCACCGCCACCGCCACCGTGACGATCGACATCACCGAGCTGCCCACGCTGATCATCCTCTCTCCCACCGCCGATGAGCTGATCTCGGGCGAAGTCACAGTGGAGTTCGCGGTGACTGGCTGCAACTTCACCACCCCATCATCGGACAGCGACGGCTGCCACGCCCACCAGTGGTTGGACGGCTCCAGCCTCGACCCGGCGGGACACTACAGCCTCGACCCCATCGAGCTCGGGACGCTGCCAGCCGGTGTGCACGAGTTCGACCTGGCCCTTGCGGTCAACGACGGATCCGATCAGCTCTTCGACCCCAGGATCGAGGACACGGTGCGCTTCGAGGTGCAGCCCTGAGGCGTCACCACTTCAGGGCCCCAGGACGGTGGGAACGCTACTCGATAGGCTGAAACGCTGGCGTGTCCATGCTGTCCAGCTGGTCCCAGGTGTTCGCAGCGATGTCGTCGCGGAACACGACGTACACCTTGCCCGTGGATTGCACGCCCGCGAGCGGATTCGGGTGCGAGTTGATGGACGATCTGACGTACGCGATCCGGGTCTATGACGAGACCGGCGCGGTGTCGGACTGCGCGCTGTGGGGCCACGATCCGGCGGCGATCATCGGTGGGCGGGCGGACTACTCCGAGGTGAACGAGACCGGCGAATTGCTGGCCTGCGACGTGTGGAACTGACGCTAGAAGACGTCTGCCACAGTGTCTCCCTTGTAGCTCCCCAGGTGTCGCCACAGGCATCGTTCCGTTTGGACCATCGGTTTGTGCTCGCCCTGAAAGGTGACCCCGAGGATGTACACGTTCAAGGGGGACCGGGTGAAGCTGGCCTCCGCCTCGGGGCCTACTCTGGTCGATCCCGATCGGTCTCCCGGCGCCTGCCGGCTCCCTTGGAAGCTGCTTGAAGTGTAGGTGTAGGTGCTCGCGATTCCGATGGCCTCGGCACGCACGAAGTCGGCGTATCGCCGGATGTTTCGTTCGATTCTCGCCCAACCTCCACCGACGCCGGGGTAGGCCTTGAACACCCGGTCCGGTGTCAAACCGCACTCGGACCGGAGTCGGGCCAGGCCGTCCGGCTGTAGCGCGGGCGGCATGATTACATCGTCGCGTTTGAAGCCGAGGAGCGCGGTCCTCCAGCGGCTGGTGATCTCGAATTCGACGATCACCGTGTCAGGGCGGGGGTGTCGGTCCCAGAGAACGGGGCTCTTCTCCTCGATCCTGTCCATTTCGGACTGTGGGATCTGCTGGGAGAAGGGGGCCGTGTTCAGGTACATGGGGCCGCAGCCGCTGCCCAAGAGGGCCATTCCGAGGAGGGTCGATCTCATGCGCCATTTTACCCTCCCGGGCGGGCGCATTCCAAACACACTGGGTGCACGGCGGATGATTCCCAGCTGCGCGAGGGTGGCCAGGACCTCCAGGACCATGGGGGCCTCGACGTGGGCGAAACTCTCGGCGTCGCACAGCCGGACGCAGTCGGCGAGCGGCAGATCGGCGAACCAGGAGGCGGCGTCGAGGCCCAGCACTAGGCGGGCCTAAGCGGCCGCCGCAACCTCCTCGGACTGGTCGTCGATATCCTGCTTTACCGGCCGTTCTTCGGCACTCCTGGGGGCATTCCCACCAATGTGGAACCTCGACATCTGCTGCCCGAGCTTCGTCGACAGTTCGGCCATGTTGCCGGAGGTCTGATTGATCTCTTGGGCCACGCCCGCGAAATCCGACGAGATGTTCGCGAGCTCGGTGATCAGGGCGTACATCTGCTCGGACACGTCGACGGCCTGTTGCGACTTCGTACTGATCCGCTTCGCAGCATCTGCCGTACCCGAAACGAGCCGGACGACGTCCGCGATGGGCCAGACGCCAAGCTCGGCGGCCAGGGACTTGTCGTCCAGTCCTTGTTCACCGATCTGAGCCGATACGGTGTCCGCTACCCGGAGGAGACCGGCGAGCTCATCCGATATCTTCCCAGCTGTCTTGAGCACGTTCTCCATCTCTCCCGAGATCGCTTCGATGCCTTCGGCGGTGTCGGTCAGACCGGTTCCTTGTTCTGCGGAGGCCGTGACGATGTGGTTTGCCGCGTCACAGACGTCGTTGCTGGCCACGAGCGCGCCAGAGACGGTGTCTCGAAGGTTGTAGGTCATCCGGTTCAGCGCCCGGGCGAGCAAGCCCAGCTCGTCTTGCCGGTTCTCGATAGAATCATCCAGTTTGGCGGTCAGGTCGCCGTCGCCCACGACAGAGGCATGCGCGACGCTGGCCGACAGAGGTTGAAGAATGCTCCTTCGCACGACGAGGAGGATCATGAACAGCAATGGAATCGATGCGGCCAGGAAGCCCGCCTGAATCCACAGGCTTCTCTGCACGCGAGCCTGAGCGCCAGCGGTGGTCTTCACCACCAGGCCTTCGATAGCCGTGCGGAGCTTCTCGTCCAGCGCGATGATTGTCTCGACATCGTCTTCGGCGGCGACATCACCTACGACCGCGGCCATTCTGGCTCTGAACGGGAGCCACTGGCGGCGGATTGTATCGATCTCGCCCTCGATGTTGCGACTCTTCGCGCGATCCCCGGTCGTCAACTCCTGTAGCGTCCCGTCGAAGACCGCCGCGGTCTGGGTGACCTGTTCCGGAGTGATGGACGACAGCCTGGCGAATTCGGTGCCCTCCGAACCGCTGGAGTCGCTATTGCGGTATCGAACGAAGATGAGAGATTCCTTGGTCATCCGCTGGGAAAGGGCGGCCTGTTGCCCAGCGACGTTGACGATCAAGGTGTCGATCTTCTGTTGCTCGGTGTTCCAGTAGCTCGTGCCCAGGTTGAGCGCGATCAGGACCACGAACAACATCGACAAGCCAAAGAACCGGAATGACAGGGTCTTGGTGAACGGAATCTCCGACAGGGTCGTTGCATGGGTCGGGTGTTTCTTGGTGTCCATTGAAGTTCCCTTGGTTTTTCTCGAAAGTGTCATGATCGTGGGGTTGTTTCGGCCGCCAGATCAGAACGACCTGGCGGTCTTCTCTGTCTTCACCACTCCAGCTGAAGCCTCGATGCGGCTGTCAGAACGGTTGTCCGGCCCGCGGATGTCGCACCGTGGTGTCCCTCCCCCAGGCTGGCGAAGTCCGCCCCGACATCGAGGCCGAGATGGGGCGCCAGTTGGAATGTGACCTGGCCGTACCCGTCGAAGCCTATGTCGACCGAATCATCGGCCGCCGCGGCCTGGAACATCCCGATGCCGAGGTAGCCCTTGGCAAAGTCTGTCAAGCTGCCGTCCACCTTGGCTTGTACGGTGAGCAGCCCCCCACCCAGGTTCTGGTTGCCGTACGACCCGCCGTCGATGTTGATGGGGTCGTCGATGCCGGTGTCGGTCGGGCCCTGGATGGTCAGCTTCCCGGTGTAGCCCCAGTAGCCGTGGTGGCCTGCGAGCGACATGGGAGTAATGAACGCCCCGGCTCCGTCTTCGGAGCCGAAGTCTTCGTCCCCGCTGGCATACAACACCATCAGGGCCGGACGGAACTTGTCTTCTACCGGAAGGGCCGCCTCGACCTTTGCGGCGAAACCCGTCGAGTTCAGGTCCTGGTTTCCGGCGTTGGCAGTCAACGCACTCACCAGGACGAACGCGTTGAGTTCCAGCGCGCCAACGGACCCTCCGTACCGTGGGCCGACGACAAACAGGGATGCCCCGTCGAGGCTCGTCGCTGTGCCAGCGCCTTCGCCAGCTGTGAACCAATAGGCACTGAGACCGAAATTGGACAGATCCAGATCCAACATGGCAATAGTCATGTTGTCGTCATCGGAAGCGCTCTCGCTGTTCTGCTGCAGCAGGCCCGCGCCGGCACGCCAGCCGAACTTGCCCTCTGCACCATCAAGGACCACGGCCAGTGGATTGAAATCCCAGTCTCCGCTGAACAACGTGTCGCCGCACTTGTCTGATAGGGGCACGATTCCCGCAGTGGTGACGAACGCGTCGCTCGCGTGATGCCTGATGTATCCATGTCTGATACCGAAGGCAGGCCCCCCACTTTGCTCCAACGTCCCGTTGCCCATGTTGGCTGTGATGTGACCTATGTTCTGCTGCAGGTGCAGCTGGACACGCTCCTCGAAGTCGACATCGAAGGTGGGTCGCAGCCGGATTCTCGCCGCCAGACTCGACACCTCCGAGTCCTGGACATCCATGTAGGTATTGATGCGATACTGGCCGTGAAACTGAACTTCCGGTTCGGCTGCGTATGCAGGGCTAGCCGCGAGCGCCGACATGGCGAGCACCCCAAGCGTATAGTGGCGGATGCTGCGATCTGTGGAGTAGGAATGTCTCATGGTCTGTGGCCTGCTTGTGTATTGCCATTTCACGGCTTGAAGTCGACGAATCCCGCAGAATCTGCCTTGGCCACCATGGCGCGGATGTCATCGTAGTTGTCGTTCGAGGGCGGCTCGAAGCGGTCGAGCATGCCGCGCTCGAGAATCAACCTTCCCTCGGGGTTGTCGTGCATACCCAACAGCACTTTCTGCAGGGGCTCCTTGAGGGATGGATCGGATTTTGCGCTGAGTACGACAGGCGGAATTCCAGCACCACCTTCTTGGAGAACCTCGATGACCTCGACGCCCATCGCGTCTGCGCTGCCGATGGATCGTTCGTAGTCGAGAACGAGTGAATCAACGGAGCTCACGTCAACCAGGCCGCGTGCGACCATGCGGATGGACTCCTCGTGGGCGCTCGATATCACTACCTTCGAGAAGTACCCCTCCCAGCTTTTTGCGCCCATGTCGACCAGCTTGGCCCGTGGCATGTTGTAGCCAGAGTTGCTGCCCGTATCGTTGATGGCGTAGGTCGCGCCACGGATGTCTTCCCACGTCCGCAGCTCCGAGCCCTTCTTGACGATCGTGTAGGAGTAGTACTTGCCGGGCACGTCTTCGTATCCTGGAACATCCGGGTACACCCCAGCCTTCAGCCCGGCCACCGGAATGGCGAGGAGCTCGACCGAGCCGGTCTTGGCCTTGTTCACGTACGGCAGCCCACAGATGAACCCTACCTGGATGGAGCCGGTTTCCAGCATCTCGTCGGCGTCCGCATAGGATAGGCTCGGGACGACGGACACGTCCCAGTCGAGCTCTTTTGAGATATAGGTGGCGATGTCGTCGTAGACCGGAAGGCCCTTGTTCGAGACGAAGGCCGCGGTGACGACCATCTTGAGGTCGGTCCTTTCTGCGCAGCCTGTAATCGCCAGAAGCGCAGCCAGGATGGTAACTGATGTCGCTGTGTTCTTGAAGAGTGTCATGTTGTCCTTACCTCGAGATGGGGCGGGGATGGTTGGTCGTGGAGTGAATCGGAGTCGATCCACTCCACATGGTCAATCAGGAAAAAGTAGTTCAAAGGCACTCATCGGTAGATGTGGTGCCCCCCAGAGTCATTCTCAAAAGAGTGCTTCACCTGCCGGGCACGGGTCGACAGAGGAGGAATATGTGACTCCGAAAGACACAGTAGGGCTTGGCATAGATACCAGCGCAACGTCATGGTTCACTTGGCCATTTCTCGAATGGCTTTGCGGAACTTGGCGATGTTCGCCGGCGAATCTGGGGCACTCATAGCCTTTGTGGATGAGATGCCTGTGAGCATGGCCAGGCGGATTCTAGCCTTGAGTCCGCCCTTGACCTGTGCTTCTTTGTAGAGATTGACCAGTTGTGTACCCATTGCCGCTCTCTCCCTTCGTCACGCCAGCGTTTGCTTGCCTCGACCGAGCCCAAAAGGCCGGTCTCTCTTCGATGATCAGAATCTGCCGAGGCAACCGGCCTGGCAAGATGCCGATAGGTGCCGTCCGTGCAAGACGTCGTGCGACGAACCGTGTATGTGGCGACCATGGCATTCCGTCGGGTCTTCTCGGGGAGTACCACGTGCCGCTCCTTCTTCGTGCGCCAGATGCGATTCACTACCCCTTCGGTCCGAGCGCCAGATTATGTAGTCGCGATCTGGCACGATGATCCTGGAAACCTCGCCTCGGAGAGACAGAACGTGAGAGATGGGGGAGTTCTGGTCGACCGGTGGCTCCGGTCCGAGGAGCCCCGCGAGGTATTTGAGGATGCACGGAGGTTGTAGCCGTCTGAGGCCGCAGACCCAGCGGTAGTGCCCTTTCGCGTCTGACAAGCAGGACGACATGCGACCGACATCTACGGTGCTGCGAACGCGCCAACCTGGTCTGAGCGAGCCTCCATGCTGGATTGCCACTAGCAAAAGAAGCAGGATCGTATGAGATGAGAACATGCGCAGGACCCGGTGAGGATCCTCGGCTTCCGACGGCGCTTGACGGGCAGCGCGTTGCTACGCCTCGCTGGAGAATGCACATCCTGCGCACGGTCGGCCACAACGTACCGTATGAACGCAGTTTCGACAGTACTTGTGTAGCGGACATGTCGGAATCATTACAGGTGTGGCTCGCGCGCGCGCCGTATTGCAGCTGCGGCGCCATTGTCGCTGCAGGCCGGCTTGCTGCGGAGCGGACCTGCCTACGATGCCACGTCTCATTCGGTGGAAATCCAACGGAAGCTCAACAGGTCGGCATTAGAGCCGATGCTCTATTGGCGGGACGAAGATGAACTATCAGCGAGGCGACCACGGAGAGGGCGCCTGCGAGTGACACCTCCTCTCCTCCCTGGGTTGAAGAAAAATGCAGCTATCCATCGCCAGAAAACTGACCCTCGGGTTCGGTGCGGTCATCCTGATCCTCGGATTCGTGGGCTTCCAAGGCATCCAGGTCGCCAATAGCGCCGTCTCTTTCGCCACCGAGCGCATGCCCAAGGCGTTCCAGGCCGCCGACGGTGCCATGGAGAGCCGCATCAACTACCTGCACCTGATCTGGGGCACTCTGGAGGCGGCCTCGGCCACCGACGCCGTCGGTCTGCAGGAAGGGACCGCGCGCATCTCAGGCGGAACCGAAGGTTTTCCCGAAACGCTAGCCGAGCTGGAGAAGTCGGGGCTGCTGGAGTCGGCTGAGATCAGCGTCCTCGAGAGGGAGTTCGCAGGGGCTCTGCGGACCAGCGCCGAGCTACTCACAGCAGCCGGCGAGACCCGAGACAAGATGGAGCACCTCGACGGCGCTACCCAGGCGCTCGTCCAACATCTTGTCGAAGTCGAGGGTCCACCGATTCTGGTACACAAGGTCTGGAGCGCGGCAAGCGCTGCCAACAACTATGCCTCAACCGGTGATGTCGCGTTTAAAGCTGAATACGACAGCATGCGCGCGGACCTCTCCCAGGCGCTGCAGGCTGAGGGTGGGGTCGGCTCGCTGGGTCGCGCCGCGCTCTCTGGCGCCGATGAGCTGGTCGCGGCCGCCGACAATAGCGCAGAGCTGCGCGGTCAGTTCGACGAGCACGGCGAGACCCTCGACCGCCTGATGGAAGTAGTCGAAGAAGGGGGCGATGGCCAGGAAGGTGCGGACGCCTTCGCCGGACGCCTGGTCACCGAGCTCGGCGAGGAGGCGAAGTTCGATTCTACGGTGCTGATTGTGGGCGTCATTCTCGGCATCTTGGGTGGTGTTGCGATTAGCGTTCTGCTCAGCCGAAATCTGGTTGCGCGGATCCGCGAGCTGGTCACCGTTGCCGAGCGCGTAGCTGCCGGCGACGCAAGCCGCGAGGTCGAAGTCGAGAGCTCCGACGAGTTCGGCCAGCTCGCGGGCGCACTCCAGCAGGTCGCCTTGGCGTTGCGGTCCAAGAGCGAGGCCGCCACCCAGATCGCAACGGGCGATCTGACTTGCGAGATCGTGCTCACCTCTGACGAGGACGCCCTTGGGCAATCCATGATCGAGATGAAAGGCGCATTGCAGGCCTTGCTCCAGGACGTCGAGGTCTTGGTGAAAGCCGCAGCGGATGGCGCCCTCGACGTGCGGGCCGACGTGTCGGCACACACCGGGGAGTACGCCAACATCGTGCAGTCCATCAACGACATGCTGGACGAGGTGGTTCAGCCAGCGCAGGAAGCTGGCGCCGTCCTCGAGATGCTCGCGGAGCGCGATCTGAGTGCCCGAGTGAAGGGCAACTACCGAGGAGACCACGCGATCATCAAGGAAGCCGTCAACAGCACCGGTGAGGCGTTGGCCGCGGCCATGAGCCAAGTGTCGGTCGCAGTCGACCAGATCTCTGCCGCGGGAAGCGAGATCGCGAGCGGCGCTCAGGATGTGGCCCAGGGCGCGTCCGAACAGGCCAGCGCTCTGGAGGAGACCTCGGCGGCCCTTGAAGAGATGGCTCGATCGACACGCGCAAACGCCGATAACAGCGGCAACGCCCGAGATCTGACAAGAGGAGCGAAGAAACTGGCCGACGATGGCAGCAACGCCATGGGCACGATGATGACATCGATGAAAGACATCCAAGACGCCGCACAAGGGGCCGCGGAGATCATCAGCGACATCAACCAGATCGCATTCCAGACCAACCTGCTCGCACTCAACGCCGCGGTCGAGGCCGCCCGTGCCGGAGACGCTGGGAGGGGTTTTGCCGTGGTGGCCGAAGAGGTGCGAAACCTGGCACAGCGCAGCAAGGAGGCCGCATCCAAGACCGAGGGGCTCATCCAACGTTCGGTCCACCTGGCCGGAGATGGCGCAAGATCTGCTCAGACGGTGAGGGTGAACCTGGGACAGATCGTGGATTCGGTCGACAACGTGGCCGAACTCATGGAGCGTATTGCCGAGGCGAGCGAGGAACAGAACGGCGCGGTCTCTATGATCAACGACGCGGTCGCCCAGATGAACGACGTCACCCAGCAGTCCGCCGCGAGCGCCGAGCAGTCCTCGAGCTCCGCTGAGGAGCTGGCCAGCCAGACCGAGGAGCTGGCCTTCCTGGTGCGCCAGTTCAAGCTCCAGGGTGGAGACAGTCTGCCTTCGAGGTCTCTGGCCCCCGCGCAACGACCTGCGCCGCCACCGCAGCCAATGCCAGGCCAAGTCATCCCCATGGACGACGACTTCGCCGAGTTCGACATGACTTCGTTCACCGAACACTTCGCGTGACAGACCGGCATCGGCGCAGATCCGTCAGCTCGCGAAAGCAGCGCCCTGTGGCAGAACTGGAACGTCTCGTCGGAACACACTCGGATCCCATCGCCGAGTAGGAGGGAGCGTCGCTGCGGTTCTTGTTCTTGCTTCTACTGGAGGTGAAAAGCAAGTGTACGGGCGCACGCCACCTGAGGTCGTAGCAGTCACGTTCCCTGCGGCCGTTCCCGATGTCGGGAACGATGTGCCTGACGCCGGTCGCCGGTAGTTAAGTTTCTAGGTGGAATGTGTTGAACCTGTAGTCGTTCCGTTCCGGATGGTGCCTAGCGCCCACTCGATGCGGATCCATCATTGAGAGGGGTTACCCTGTGAGATCTCGCGTTCAAGCTGCCAGGAAATCCAAGAATGCCGAGGTCAGCGGCTCGATCACGCCGAATCCTGTTCGAGCAGGAACGGCGCACCGGGTAGCCCGGCGCGAGGTGAGCCGCCGACCTCAAGCAGCGAGGTTCTACCATGGCCCATCATCGACGCGTCGTTCTTGAGAATAGAGTTCCATCCGACCGCATACCCGAATGGGCGACGAGCGGCGTGCTTCTGATCGAGTGGCTTGAACGGCAGGGAACGTGGAGCGAGATGACGGACCGGGCACGCATTCAGCGTGAAGGGGGATACGCGGGGATCGATGCCGTCCTGTTCTTGCTGTACTTCTTCATGGCCGAGGCTCCCGGGGGGCTGAAGGAGTTCAGTAGTCGCGCTCGACGCTACCACCAGCAGCTTGCAGCGGTGGCCGGGCGACAGCGCCTGCCAACGCAGTCGTCGATCTCGCGGATTCTCGGGGCAGCCGACGCCGACTGGGTTCAGGAGTTCGGAAACTGGTTGCTTCGCGAAGCCCCGTCGACTCGGGAACTCCTGCGGCACCCAGCCGTCCGTACCCGTGATGCGCAGGGGGAGAGCTGGCACATGTTCGATTGGGATCCTACCGTGACCACCTTGCGCCATCGAGCACTCCCAACGGTTGATGGGCCTGACGGGAGACGCCGCTCCAAAGCCCTGGCGGCAAGTGGATACTGCGGACGCAAGCGCGGTGATGTGCAGTTCAGTCGAGGGACGCTCCAACATGCGGGCTCCGGCGTCGGCATGGCCCCGGGCAATGGGCTGGGGCGAGTAGGCTTCGAGATCGCCGTACAACAAGTTGTCGACACCTGCGCCAGTGCCGACCTACCCCTCGATCGCGCCATTGTGCGAGTCGATGGGGTTGGAGGAAACGTCCCGTTCATCACCACCGCGGTGGAGGCAGGCGTTCGCTATGTGACTCGGGTCGCTCACTATCAACTGCTGCAGAGTGCCGATGCGGTGGCGCATTTGGACCAGGCCGACTGGCATGAAGTCCCGTCGTCCGGATCCGGTCCGACTCGCTACGCGACGGATCTCGGCCATGTGACGCTCGAGCCTGCGGCGTCCAGTGTTCGTGCGACTGGCGAGCCGTTTGAGCCCATCGAAACGCGGGTGGTTGTCTCCTGCTTCCGCAGTTCGATCGACGGCCGTGGAGCGGGTGTGGTTGTGGCCGGTAGGCAGTACGAACTCTATGCAACGGATCTTCCTGCCGATGGCTGGCCCGCCGCGGAGATCGTAGCTTCCTACTACGGCAGAACCGGTCAGGAGAATCGGTTTCAACAGGAAGATCGAGAGCTTGGTCTCGATCGAATCTTCAGCTACCATCTCCCGGGACAGCAGTTGGCGACGGTTGTCGGTCTCTTCGTCTGGAACTGGCAGACCTGCCGAGGGATGGAGCTCGAGGAGCTGTCTGACGAGATGTTGCCACCTCAAGAGCCTGCCACCCGGAAAGCTGGCCCGCCGATACGCCTCGGAGACGCGCCTGCCATCGAAGTCCCCACCCAGATTGAGGAACGCGACGACGACGAGCCGGCTGACGTCGACACCGCAGCCCAGTCCGCCGCCGCTCCCGCTTGATCAGCTTTGCGACGGGAGTGGTGCTGACAGTGGCCGTCATTGGCTTCTTCTACGGCACCTCGGGCTACGACTACGACCTCGAGCCAAAGCTGACGGTGCACGAAGAGTCGGAGGACGTGCGCCCGCCGCCGACCTACTCCGAGATGCGGGCCAGGACCGCGCAGTCCGAGGAAAAGGTGGCCAAGGCCTGCGTCGATTGCCACGAAGACTTGCTCACCGACGCAGAGTTCACCCATCGCCGGGAGCATCCCATCGACGTGGAGCCGCCTGCGGACGCGCGGCTGCAGACGCTCAGAGCCAACGGCGGGATCCTGGTCGTCAAGGATGACGGCAGCGTGCGGCTGTCGTGCCGAACCTGTCACTGGCCCCACGCCGAAAAGGACGACGCCAGGTTGGTGGTCCCAGCCGACGATCTGTGCCTGATGTGCCATCGCCACGTCGAGGGGAGCGGGGATTCCTACCACCCGCTGGACATGGAGATCACACCGGAGATCAAGGGCAAGATCGAGGACATCGGCGGCGTCCTCGGGCCGGATGGCCTGTTGAGCTGCATCTCCTGCCACGTGCCACACCACGCCGGGCAGGAGAGCCTGATTCGCGTCGAGGCCGAGGCCGGGCCCATCTGCGCTGTCTGCCACGACGACAAGCGACACGTCATGGAGGGGGCGCACGGGGTGGAGGGCTGTCCGAAGTGCCACGGCATGCACGAGCCGCCCGA
>PJEL010001617.1_pt1 | contig 22307 bp, 26 predicted proteins | sample 1853271 | NCBI WGS metagenome assembly PJEL01 (sample SAMN08108733, study PRJNA415343) | Invertebrate metagenome, whole genome shotgun sequencing project. | host: Globobulimina | place: Sweden: Gullmar Fjord | collected 2015-08
ATAAATTATATAAAAAGGCATCTGAAGATTATGGCAACTAAATTTCCAAAGTTTAGCCAAGCCCTTGCACAAGATCCAGCAACTCGACGAATTTGGTATGGTATAGCTACTGCTCATGATTTAGAAGCACATGATGGTATGACTGAAGAGAATTTATATCAAAAAATCTTCGCATCTCATTTTGGCCATTTAGCTATTATTTTCCTTTGGACAGCTGGAAATTTATTCCATGTAGCATGGCAAGGAAACTTCGAACAATGGGTAGTTAAACCATTAAAAACAAAACCGATTGCACATTCAATTTGGGATCCACATTTTGGTGAATCAGCATTAAAAGCTTTTAGTAAAGGTAATACATATCCAGTAAATATTGCATATTCTGGTGTTTACCAATGGTGGTACACAATTGGATTTAGAACAAATCAAGAACTTTATCTAGGTTCTATTGGTCTATTAATTTTATCTTGTGTTCTATTATTTGCGGGCTGGTTACATTTACAACCAAAATTCCGCCCAAGTTTATCTTGGTTTAAAAATAATGAATCACGATTAAATCACCACCTATCAGGTTTATTAGGTGTAAGTTCATTAGCCTGGACTGGACACATTGTTCACGTTGCAATTCCAGCGTCACGAGGTGTACATGTAGGTTGGGATAATTTCTTAACAACACCTCCACATCCTGCTGGATTAACTCCATTTTTCACAGGTAACTGGACTGTATATGCAGAAAATCCTGATAGTGCGTCACACGTATATGGTACTAGTCAAGGTGCTGGAACAGCAATCTTGACATTTTTAGGTGGATTCCATCCACAAACTCAAGCATTATGGTTAAGTGATATTGCTCATCACCAATTAGCAATTGCCGTTGTATTTATTATTGCTGGTCATATGTACCGAACAAATTTTGGTATCGGTCATAATATGAAAGAAATTTTAGATGCACACCGTCCTCCAGGAGGTCGTTTAGGGGCAGGTCATGTTGGCTTATTTGAAACAATTACAAATTCGTTACATATGCAGTTAGGTTTAGCGTTAGCATCTTTAGGTGTAGCTACGTCATTAACAGCACAACATATGTACGCATTAACACCTTATGCTTACTTATCAAAAGATTTCACAACAGAAGCAGCTTTATATACACATCATCAATATATTGCTGGTTTCTTAATGGTAGGTGCGTTTGCACACGGTGCAATTTTCTTTGTTCGAGATTATGATCCTGAATTAAATAAAAACAATGTTTTAGCACGTATGTTAGAACATAAGGAAGCGATTATTTCTCACTTAAGTTGGGCTTCATTATTCTTAGGTTTCCACACTTTAGGATTATATATTCATAATGATACTGTTGTTGCTTTCGGACAACCTGAAAAACAAATTTTATTTGAACCAGTATTTGCAGAGTATATTCAAGCCGCATCAGGTAAAGCAGTATATCAATTCAATGTTTTATTATCATCACCAACAAGCCCTGCAACAGCAGCAGGTAATCAAGTATGGTTACCTGGTTGGTTAGACGCTATTAATAATCCAAAGAATGATTTATTCTTAAAAATCGGTCCTGGTGATTTCTTAGTTCACCATGCGATTGCATTAGGTTTACATGTAACAGCATTAATCTTAGTAAAAGGTGCATTAGATGCACGTGGTTCTAAATTAATGCCAGATAAAAAAGATTTTGGTTACAGTTTCCCTTGTGATGGTCCTGGCCGTGGCGGTACATGTGATATTTCAGCGTGGGATGCTTTCTATTTAGCAATGTTCTGGATGTTAAACACTATTGGTTGGGTAACATTCTACTGGCACTGGAAACATATGACAATTTGGGGTGGTAACCCTGGTCAATTTGATGAATCGTCAAATTATATTATGGGTTGGTTACGTGATTACTTATGGTTAAATTCATCTCCATTAATTAATGGTTATAACCCATTTGGTATGAATAACTTATCGGTTTGGGCATGGACATTCTTATTTGGCCACTTAATTTGGGCAACAGGTTTCATGTTCTTAATTTCATGGCGTGGTTACTGGCAAGAATTAATTGAAACATTAGTATGGGCACATGAACGCACACCATTAGCGAATTTAATTCGTTGGCGTGATAAGCCTGTTGCGTTATCAATTGTTCAAGCACGTTTAGTTGGTTTAGTACATTTCTCAGTAGGATATATCTTAACTTACGCGGCGTTTTTAATTGCATCAACTTCAGGTAAGTTTGGTTAATTTTCACTTTAATTTTCAAAATAATTTAGTAATAAATTTTATTTATTACTAAATTATTAAAAAGATAAAAGAGAAGATGCCACGTAAATTTTTTCGAAACTATTGCTTTTTATTTAGTTTAGTACTAAAGTTAGTTAAACTTAGTTTAAAAAGCTTAAAAATTTTTAGGCCAATCAACTTTTTCAATAAAGCGTGCTGGTGTAGCTCAATGGTAGAGCAACGGATTTGTAATCCGTAGGTTGGGGGTTCAAATCCCTTCACCAGCTTTCAAAGTTAATTATTCTACAAGGATGAAGATTATCTCTATACCAAAATTAAAATATCAATTATAATCATTCTAAAAAATGTTCATGATGAGATATAAGTATTAAAATTTTTATCTTTGAAATTTAAAGGAGTTTTTTATGGGAAATTTTATTGATAAAACCTTTACTGTAATTGCTGATATTTTATTAAAAGTGTTACCTGCCAGTAAGCAAGAAAAACAAGCATTTTCTTATTATCGTGCAGGAATGGCTGCACAATCAAATGGAAAATACGCTGAAGCCTTGGAAAATTATTATGAAGCTCTACAAGTTGAAGAAGATCCATATGATCGTAGTTATACTCTTTACAATATTGGATTAATTTACGGAAATATTGGAAATAATTCACAAGCCTTAGAATATTATCATCAAGCTTTAGAACTAAATTCAAACTTACCTCAAGCTTTAAATAATATTGCCGTAATTTATCATTCATCAGGCTTAAATACTCTAAGTATGATAAATTCCGAAATTGATGATATTCAACAGGCGGAATACCGTGCATTAGCAACAGAATTTTTTGATAAAGCAGGAGAATATTGGCGACAAGCTTTAAAATTAGCGCCTGATAACTATCCAGGGGCAAGAAATTGGTTAAAAGTAAGTGGTCGATTATTTGAAAATGATTAATTTACTATGTTAAGCTATTAGAAATTTAACTCGATATTTTATTCAAGAATAATCGTTATTTTGTTGTACAATGATACATAGTTAATTAATTTTAAGTTTGTTAATCTTTAAAATAAGAAAACAAATTTCGAAAGTATATTTATTCTTAAATATTTAAATATGTTAAGTCAAAATGGTACAAACTGAAAAAAATATAGGTTTCATTAGTCAAATCATTGGTCCAGTATTAGATATTGAATTCCCGACCGGAAATTTACCACCAATCTACAGTGCAATTAAAATTGAAACAGCTGATGGTATTGGTACTATCGTAGAAGTACAACAATTATTAGGTGATAATAAAGTACGAGCAGTTTCTATGCGTTCAACAGATGGTTTAAAACGTGGTGTTGAAGCTGTTGATTTAGGAACACCAATTTGTGTTCCTGTTGGTACAACAACTTTAGGTCGAATTTTCAATGTTATTGGTGAACCTATTGATGAACAAGGTGATGTTTCATTTGACGAAACTTTACCAATTCACCGTGATGCTCCTGCGTTTACTGAATTAGAAACAAAACCCTCAATTTTTGAAACTGGTATTAAGGTTGTAGATTTATTAGCACCTTACCGTCGTGGTGGAAAAATCGGTTTATTTGGTGGTGCTGGTGTAGGTAAAACAGTATTAATTATGGAATTAATTAATAATATTGCTAAAGCCCATGGTGGTGTATCAGTATTTGGTGGTGTAGGTGAACGTACTCGTGAAGGGAATGATTTATACGAAGAAATGAAAGAATCAGGTGTAATTAACGAAAATAATTTCTCTGAATCTAAAGTAGCTTTAGTATATGGTCAAATGAATGAACCTCCAGGAGCGCGTATGCGTGTAGGTTTAACTGCATTAACAATGGCTGAGTACTTCCGTGATGTAAACAAACAAGATGTTTTATTATTTATTGATAACATTTTCCGTTTTACACAAGCAGGTTCAGAAGTATCTGCGTTATTAGGTCGTATGCCATCGGCTGTAGGTTACCAACCAACATTAGCCACTGAAATGGGTGCATTACAAGAACGAATTACTTCGACTACACAAGGTTCGATTACTTCAATTCAAGCTGTATATGTACCTGCCGATGATTTAACGGATCCAGCTCCAGCTACAACTTTTGCTCACTTAGATGCTACTACAGTATTATCACGTAATTTAGCGGCAAAAGGTATTTACCCTGCGGTAGATCCATTAGATTCAACATCAACAATGTTACAACCAAACATTGTAAGTGCAGAACACTATGCAATGGCTGAAACAGTAAAAGAAACTTTACAACGTTACAAAGAATTACAAGATATTATTGCCATTTTAGGTATTGATGAATTATCTGAAGAAGATCGATTAACAGTTGCTCGTGCACGTAAAGTTGAACGTTTCTTATCTCAACCATTCTTCGTAGCAGAAATCTTTACAGGTTCGCCTGGTAAATATGTAAGTTTAGAACAAACTATTAAAGGTTTTACAATGGTGTTAACAGGTGAATTAGATGATTTACCAGAACAAGCGTTCTATCTTGTAGGGGATATTGACGAAGCAATTGCAAAAGCAGAAACTCTAAAATAAAGGAGTAATAATTTTATGGTTCTAAATATTCGCGTACTTACTCCAGATAGAGTAATCTGTTCAACAACGGCAGATGAAGTTGTTTTACCTGGTTTAACTGGTCAAGTCGGTGTATTAGACGGTCATGCTGCTTTAATTACAGCTTTAGATACAGGTTTACTAAGAATTAAATTAAATAATAAATGGACTCCTATTATTTTATGTGGGGGTTTAGCAGAAATCGATAGAAATCGAGTAACTGTATTAGTAAATGATGTAGAAGAACTTGCGTCGGTAGAATTAAGTGAAGCGACACAAGAGTTAGAAAAAGCAACAGTAGCAGTAGAAAATGCTGAGACAAGTAAAGCAAAACTTGACGCATCAAATGAATTAAAAAAAGCAACAGCTCGTGTTGAAGCTATCAATTATTTATCATAAAAAAATATAAAACTAAATTAATTTTAATTTAGTTTTATATTTTTTTAATAAGTTATGTATAGATTTTGACGTACTTAAAACTACAATTTTTCTTAAACTGTAGTCAAAAATTTTAAAGATTCAAAATCCAAATATATGATAACAAATTCTGATTTTAATTTTCAAAAAAATGAAGCTGTCATGTTAGAATTACCATTTTCTGAACATATTGAAGAATTACGTCAACGTATTTTTCATATTATTTGGATTATTTTATTATTAACATGTATTGCATTCTTTGAAGTTAAATTTTTAGTTAAAATATTAGAACTTCCAGTTAGTAATGTAAAATTTTTTCAACTCTCACCTGGTGAATATTTTGTTTCTACGGTAAAAATTTCTTTTTATACTGGGCTTTTATTCGGTGGACCATTTGCAATAGGACAATTAATTTTATTTCTATTACCTGGACTAACAAAAAAAGAAACAAAAGTTATCTTACCATTATTATTAAGTTCTTTATGTCTCTTTGGATTGGGACTAGTTTTTTCGTATTATGCTTTAATTCCTGCAGCATTAAACTTCTTTTTAAGTTATAGTGATGAAGTAATTGAACCATTTTGGTCATTTGATCAATATTTTGAATTTATTCTAGTTTTATTTTATAGTACTGGATTAGCGTTTCAAATTCCAGTTATTCAAATTTTACTAGGATTGCTAAATATTGTTTCAGCCCAACAAATGCTGGATTCATGGCGATACGTTATTTTAGTTTCAACCATTATTGGAGCAGTTTTAACACCTTCTACTGATCCACTTACACAAGTATTGCTATCATCAGCGATATTATTGTTATATTTTTCTGGAGTAGGGATCCTGCTTTTAATAAAAAATTAATTTATATACATACTTAAAAAGTATTTAATCCATGGCAACTAACAAGTTTTTTAAAAGTCTTTTATTTACTTTAACGATTGCTGTAAGTGTATTCGGTTTTTCTATTGAAAATTCTTTCGCTTATCCTGTATTTGCACAACAAGGTTACTCAAATCCACGTGCGGCAAATGGTAAATTAGCTTGTGCGAATTGTCATTTAAACCAGAAAGCAATTGAAATTGAAGCACCTCAAGCAGTACTTCCAAATTCTGTATTTGAAGTAGAAGTTAAAGTACCATACGATACGACACGTCAACAAATCGGTGCAAATGGTAAGCCTGCTGATTTAAATGTTGGTGGTATTGTAATTTTACCAAAAGGATTTAAATTAGCAGCTAAAAGTCAAATTCCACCAGAGGTAAAACAAAAAAATAAAGGTGTATTTATTTCACCTTATAGTACAGAATTTGATAATATTTTAGTAGTTGGACCAATTGCTGGTAAAACTCATCAAGAACTAATTTTCCCTGTAGTAGCACCTGATCCAGAAAAAAGTTCAGATGTAAAATACTTAACATACCCATTATACGCAGGTGGAAACCGTGGTCGAGGTCAAGTTTATCCAACGGGTGAAAAAAGTAATATGAATATTTTTGGTGCTGTTCAAGCAGGTCAAATTTCAGAGATTACGACTACAGAAAAAAATGAAGCAAGTATTACAATTGTTAACTCAAACGGAACAACAGCATCACAAACTGTTCCTGCAGGTTTAAAAGTAATTGTAAAACAAGGCGATGTAGTTAAACTTGATCAAGCATTAAATATTGATCCAAATGTTGGTGGTTTTGGTCAAGAAGAAACTGAAATTGTATTACAAAAACCAGCACGTATTATTGGTTATTTAGCATTCTGTTTCAGTGTATTATTAACACAAATTTTCTTAATTTTAAAGAAAAAACAATTCGAGAAAGTTCAAGCTGCTGAGCTTAACTTCTAATAATAAAAAGGAATGACTTTTAACATTTGTCATTCCTTTTTATAGATTTAAAATTAGTATAAATTATCTTCTTCGTGAACTAAAATAGTACAATCCGATTTAGGGTATGCAATACAAGTTAAAACAAAACCAGCACCTACTTGATCCTCATCTAAAAATGATTGTTCTGATTGATCAATTTCTCCAGCTGTCACTTTACCAGCACATGTAGAACAAGCACCAGCACGACAAGAGTATGGTAAGTCAATACCGTTATCTTCTGCAGCATCTAAAACAAATACATCATCATTACATTCAAGTACAACATTAATATCGTGATCTTCGGCAATTAAAGTTACTTCGTATGTAGCCATATATAATCCTTATTTTAAATTACGATAAAGTAAAAATTGAACAAATTATTCTGTTATTACTTTACTATTTAGTATTATACTACGTAAAGTAGTTACAGATAATTTTTTTTTAGTTTTTAAAAACTTTTAATTTTATTTAAAAGCTTGTTTTAAACGACCTGCTTTACCTTTTAAGTTTCGTAAATAATATAATTTCGAGCGACGGACCTTTGATGATCGTAATACTTGAATCGAATCAACTTTAGGCGAATGAATTAAAAATACACGTTCTACTCCAATCCCCTGTAATACTTTTCGGACCGTTATTGTTGTATTAATTGACGTATTCTTTTTTGCAAGAACTGTTCCTTCGTAAAACTGAACACGTTCTTTATTACCTTCAATAATTTTAACACCAATTTTAACGTTATCACCAATGCGGATTATTGGTAAATTACTCTTAATAAAATTTTTGTGTAAATTATCAATGGCTTGTTGTTTGTTTAACTTAACCATAAAACTTTTAGATTTAAATAATTTCTTATTAGCAATACTACAATCATACTGTCAAAAAAACAATATTAAAAATTTTCTTAATGCATCCGACTGGGTTCGAACCAGTGATGTTCCATAGGAAAACGGATTATGAGTCCGCTGCCTTCAACCACTCGGCCACGGATGCCTTATTTGTGGAGCTGATGGGAATCGAACCCACGTCCATTTAAATTTTATTAAAGTACTCGTTCACAGGCATAGTTCATTTAATAGAACAAAATATAGTATTATTCTAAACTATAAAAAAACGAAAAGTCTAGTTATAGTGAACAAAAAAATTTAACAAAATGTACTATATACTAAACTGCAAAAGCGAAAGAATTTTGATTGTTCTTAATCGTATTTGAGTTAAAAGGGATTATATTGTTAGCATTTATTCTAATATTGCATCGTTTTTACGAAGAATAACAGCTTCGACCTGCATCATACTTTACTTAACCTTTAAATGTCAAAACCAAGTCAGCCCCGCTTATATATATATATAGCTATCCATATATTTTATTATAATCGATTTCCATTTTTATGGAAATAGCCTAAAAAATTTTTATTCATAGTAAAAATCTAATAAAATAAGCATGAAGGGAATCGAACCCCCGACTTTCAGAATCGGAATCTGATGCTCTATCCACTGAGCTACATGCTTTGTAAATTTTTAAAAGGTCATTAAAAGCATAGACTCATCGCTCTTATAACCCATTAGAAAGCCACAAAAATTTTAAAGAATTTCCTTTGAATTCTATAATATCATCAAAAAATAAAATATGACAAGATTAATTTACTAATCTTGAATTTTTAAGTTCAATTTTTATAATTGAACTTAAATAATTATATTCGGTTTAGTAGTAAATTTTACCACCACCCCATTTTTCACTCACAATACGTGGTGATAACATAATATGACCAGCAATAGCATATAAGTCATCATCTGTTAAAGAACGCATACGAGGATAAATATCTGCACTCTTAATACTAGGATGTACTTCAGCAATAGAATCTAAACCATCATATGTTACAGGATTTTTCATATAATCTACTAAAGCATTAATATTATCACGACGAGGTGTTGCTAAACTTAACCCTTCTGGATCTAAACCAACGTTTGGATTTGTCTTTGTAATACCACCAACATGACAAGCACCACATGTAGCATTAAATAGACGTTTACCACGTTTTACTTGTTCAGGACTTAATACAACTGTTTTACCAGTATCATCAACAACTACTGTTCGAGTTGCTTCATCTAAATCAATTGCAGATGCTGTAGTAACAAAAATGTTAAAAATACCAAATAAAATTAATATGCAAAATTTAGAATATTTTTTAAACATAATTTAAAAACACTATTTATAAAATTGAAACCAAGACTACAAAGGATATTTAATTTTACTTGTTTATCCTTTTTTTTAGTTTTGCCATATTTGCGAGTAAACCACGTAATCGAATATTTTCCCAGCCAGCCACTAAAAGTGATGCTATAATTAAGACTTGACTAAACAATAAGATTGGATCTAATCGCCATCCATGAACCATTAAAATACAACTATATAATAAACCAATTGTAGCAAAAAAGATATCTTCATCTCGTGCTACTTCTGGTTTAACGACTCGAAGAAAATATAGTAATATTACCCCAAACCCTAAGATTAAACCTAATAAAATATTTGGACCAAAACCAATGTTTATCATAAGTAATTCTTGAAAGATTTTAATTAACTATAAATATCTGATTTATAAATTAATTAAGAACGTACAATACGATCACTTTTACTAATAATAACTAAAGCAATTCCAATTACACTTACTACAACGCCGCCTGCTACTAAACTAGATATAAAATTTGATAATGAAGCTGTCATTTCTAATTCCGTTTTTTTAAATTAAAAATAATAAGATTGACTACACTATTAATTGTATCAGCTTTTCTAAAAAAAACATAATTAATATTTCCATGGTCAGAGTTTAGTTTATTATGCAAGTAAATTTTTTTATAAAATCATTTTTTTTAACTAAAAAAAAGTTTCAACCACTTTTATAACTATTTAAAATGGACGAAATATAGGTATAGTATTAATACAAATAAATAATTAAAACTTTATGCTGCTACCTTGCGATCCTGACAAAATAAGTTCTTTAGAAATTTTATTAAAAACTATACCCAATATATACAATACTAAATTTTCTAAAAATATGCAACTAATAATTTAAATAACCCTATTGTTTTTTTTATAGAATTTTACTATAATTACTATTAAGCCCGGATAGCTCAGTTGGTAGAGCAGTGGATTGAAGATCCTCGTGTCACCGGTTCGAATCCGGTTCTGGGCAATTAAATTGTTGAGTTAGAATCTAAAAATTTAGTTTGTTTTGAATCAAACTGTAAATCAATAGTTCCTACTGGACCATTTCTTTGTTTCGCAATAATCAATTCTGTATGGTTAATTACTTTTGTTTCTGGATCTATGTCAGCTGAATTATAATAGCTTTCACGATATAACATTAAAACTAAATCAGCATCTTGTTCAATTGAACCACTTTCACGTAAATCAGATAAAATTGGACGTTTATTTAAACGATTTTCAACATTTCGACTTAGTTGGGATAAAGCAATAATAGGAACATTAAATTCACGAGCAAGATTCTTAAGTGAACGAGTTATTTGAGATAATTCTTGTGCTCGATTTTCAGTCTTAAATTTACTATTTTGCATTAATTGTAAATAATCAATAACAATTAAACCTATTTCATTTTGTTCAAAAATAATTTTTTTAATTTTAGCTTTAATATCAGAAATTGAAGGGTTAGAACTATCATCAATAAAAAGTGGTAAGGCTGATAAATTTTTAATCGTTGTATTTAATTTTATCCAATCTTCTTTATAAATAGTACCTGTTTTTAATCGAAAATTTGGAATCTCAGTTTCATTACTTAATAAACGATAAATTAACTGTTCTTTTGACATTTCAAGACTAAAAAATAAAACGGGTAACTGCAAAGTCTTAATAATATTCAAACTAATATTTAAGGATAAAGCTGTTTTTCCCATTGAGGGGCGGCCTGCTATAATAATTAAATCGGATTTTTGAAAACCTTGAGTAAAAGAATCTAAATCAAAAAACCCTGATGATATACCTGATAACGAAGGATTTAAAGCTTTTTGTTTTAATTCTAAAAAAATATGGGAAAATAATTCTGCACTACTAATTAATTTCTGATGTTTAATTTCATTAGTTAAACTAAAAACATTTGATTCTAAATTAAATAAAATCGATTCTAATGTTATATTTGTAATATATGCGGAATTAATTAACTCATAACCTAATTTAATTAAGGTCCGTCGAACAAATTTATCACGTAATAAATTAATATAATCTTCTAAATATAATAAATTTGGAACATAATTGCTAAGTTCAATTAAAACTTCAATCCCACCAATCTCTTCTAATTGACCATTATCTTGAAGATAGGTCGTTAAAGTGATAAGATCAATAGGATTTTTCTTAATATACATTTCAATAATCGCTTTATATAAAGTTTGGTGGTTTTTAAAATAAAATGTTTCAACTTTAACATTACGTAATGTAATTTCAATTGCTTCAGAACTAAGTAACAAACTACTTAGAATTATTTTTTCAGCTAAAAAATTATGAGGTAAATATTTTTGAAGAACTAAAGAGTTAAAATTCTCATTAGAATTTTTCATAATTTAAAAATATTTCAATGATGTTATTAAATAAAATTTAAAAGGTTGCTTTTTTAATCTATTATACTTAAAATATATATAGAGCGTCCTTAGTTCAGTTGGTAGAACGCTAGTCTCCAAAATTAGATGTCGAGGGTTCAAGTCCTTCAGGGCGCGTTTCTCTTAATAATAAGAGGTTTATATTTTTTAGATAGAATTTTGAAGTACAAGCAATCCGTAACTAATCTCTTGATTTTTGAAATCAAAATTAAGAAATTATTCAGATTTAAATGAAAATGTAACTTTTTTTAACAAAAAAAAAAAACAATTCCAGAATTCGTTTAAATTAAAAATTGAATTTTTAAAGCGGTAAATAAATATGGCTAAAAAAGTAACAGCATTAATTAAATTAGCTTTACCTGCAGCAAAAGCAACACCAGCCCCTCCAGTAGGACCCGCATTAGGTCAACACGGTGTTAACATTGCAGCTTTTTGTAAAGAATATAATGCAAAAACAAATGATAAAACTGGTCTGATTATTCCAGTTGAAATTTCTGTGTATGAAGATAGAAGTTACACTTTTATTCTTAAAACACCACCGGCATCTGTGTTACTAGCAAATGCTGCAAAAATTAAAAAAGGATCATCAACACCTAATAAAGTAAATGTTGGGTCAATTACTAAAGCGCAATTAGAAGAAATTGCAGGCATTAAATTACCAGATTTAAACACTACAAAACTTACAAGTGCAATAAAAATCGTTGAAGGAACAGCTCGTAATATGGGTATTTCCATTGCCGACTAACCTAAAACGAATTAAATTATTGGGGAAATTTTATGCGAAAAATATCACGTCGTCATCAAGAAAATCAAGCAAAAACAAAAAATATTATTTTTACAAGTCTTGATAATGCAATTACGATTTTAAAAGAAACAGGGACAGCAAAATTTAATGAAACTGTTGAATTGCATGCGAATTTAAATATTGATCCAAAATACGCAGACCAACAATTACGAACAACTGTAACTTTACCTCATGGAGTTGGAAAATCAATTCGAATTGCAGTTTTAACAAACGACAGTAATATCGCTGAAGCAGAAACTGCGGGAGCTGATATTGTTGGAAACAATGAGTTAATTGAACAAATTAGCCAAGGTAATATTGATTTTGATTTGTTAATTGCAACACCCGATATGATGCCAAAGTTAGCTAAACTAGGTCGTGTTTTAGGTCCTAAAGGTTTAATGCCGTCACCGAAATCTGGTACAGTAAGTACATCGTTAGCAACAACTTTAGCAGATTTTAAAAAAGGTAAATTTGAATATAAAGCAGATAAGACAGGTGTTGTACATATCAGTTTTGGAAAATCAGCTTTTACAGAAATTCAATTAAAAGAAAATTTACAAGCTTTATATAGATCAATTGAACAAAATCGACCATCTGGTGTTAAAGGAAAATATTTTAAAAAACTATTTATTTGCACAAGTATGGGACCGTCACTTCAATTAGATTTAGAGATCTTTGATTAACAAATCATTTCTACTATCCATTTTACTCATTAAATAAAAAATTTAAATATTATAATATTATGTCAGAAAAAATCGAACAAATTGTTGAAGAGTTAAAAACATTAACATTATTAGAAGCTGCTGAATTAGTTAGTCAGATTGAAGAAACATTTGGTGTAGATGCATCTGCTGCTGCAGGTGGTCCTGTAGTAATGGCTGCGGCTGGACCGGCAGAAGAAGTTGAAGAAAAAACTGAATTTAATGTAATGTTAGACGAAGTTCCTGCAGATAAGAAAATTGCAGTTTTAAAAGTTGTTCGTACATTAACTGGTTTAGGTTTAAAAGAAGCTAAAACATTAGTTGAATCTGCACCACAACAAGTGCAAGAAAGTGTAAGTAAAGATGCTGCAGAAGATGCTAAAAAACAATTAGAAGCAGCAGGTGGTAAAGTTTCTTTAACATAAATGAAAGAATTAAATTCTAATAAATAAATAATTATTAGAATTTAAATATTATTTATTTTTTAATCTCATGTTCTAATTTTACTAAAGCTTAAAAAAAATTGTCCTTCTTTGGAACCAATAGATTCTGAAAAAACCTCGAAAAGAGTTATATTAAATAATAATACCTAAGTTTTATTTAAATTAACCTTAACTTAAGTATTATTATTATTATTTAATCAAATTGTTTACCACGACTGTATTGTAAATAAGCAGCAACAAATAAACCAAAAGCACTTACAGTGATCATCCCTAAAACAATTCCCGATAATAAAGGTTCTACCATTTATTTTTAATTCTTAATATTATAAATTTATGATATATTATTATAAGTATCTTTCTAATTATTTCAACTCTTGAATTAAACTTTTAAAAGCTATTCAATATAAAATAATTAGAAATAATAATTTTTTAGTGTAATTTCTTGGTTATCTAAAACCAATAGCTGCTTGCCAAACAAAAGCTAATAATAAGAAGAAAACAGGAACAATAGGTAACACATCAACAATTGGACCGAACGCTACGTATGCTTCTGGTAATCGAGCTAATAATAAACTTTCCATAACTAAAACCTCTTTATAGATTTATAAAATGTTAAATATATTAAATTTAATAATATTAATTCTACTATAAAAATACGGAAAAGTTTGATTTATCTTAAGGATCTTTTTTTAATTCTCTGATATTTTCATATACAATTATTAGTAATAAGTCTTAGTACTCATTTTGTGCTAGCAGTAAAATTCAAAGAATAAAATTTAGTATGGCAGCATCTTTTTTACCCGCAATTTTAGTTCCTATTGTTGGACTAATTTTCCCAGCGTTTAGTATGGCATTATTCTTCTTATATATTCAAACAGATGATATTGCTTAGATAATTTTATTTTCAAACAAATTATAAAAATTAAATAGTTTGTTTGAAAATAAAATAAAATCAAAATTTTTTATTAAAATTGAGGCCTTTATTTATAAATTTAATCTATTAAGTAATATATATTTAAAAGAATGAAGTTTTTTTAGGAATATGATAATTTCTTATTAGATTAGTGTATAATTATAAATATAAGTTGATAAGACGAAAGTAAAAATTAAAATTAAGGTTTACTTAAAAAATAATTTTATTTAAGGATTAAAAAATATGACCATTGCTATTGGACAAAACCAAGAACGTGGTTTATTTGATCTAGTTGATGATTGGTTAAAAAAAGATAGATTTGTCTTTGTTGGCTGGTCAGGTTTATTATTATTCCCTACAGCATATTTAGCTGCAGGTGGTTGGATGACAGGTACAACATTTGTAACTTCTTGGTACACACACGGTTTAGCAAGTTCATACCTTGAAGGTTGTAACTTCTTAACAGCTGCAGTATCAACTCCAGCTAACAGTATGGGTCACTCATTATTATTATTATGGGGTCCAGAAGCACAAGGTGATTTCACTCGTTGGTGTCAAATTGGTGGTTTATGGACATTTATTGCTTTACATGGTTCTTTTGGATTAATCGGTTTCTGCTTACGTCAATTTGAAATTGCACGTTTAGTAGGTATTCGTCCATATAACGCAATTGCATTCTCAGGTCCAATTGCTGTATTTGTATCAGTATTCTTATTATACCCTTTAGGTCAAGCTAGTTGGTTCTTTGCTCCTAGTTTCGGTGTTGCTGCAATTTTCCGATTCTTATTATTCTTACAAGGTTTCCACAACTGGACTTTAAACCCATTCCACATGATGGGTGTTGCTGGTATTTTAGGTGGTGCATTATTATGTGCGATCCACGGTGCAACTGTTGAAAATACATTATTCGAAGATGGTGATGCTGCAAACACATTCCGTGCGTTTACACCAACACAGTCTGAAGAAACATATTCAATGGTAACAGCAAACCGTTTCTGGTCACAAATTTTCGGTGTAGCTTTTTCAAACAAACGTTGGTTACACTTCTTCATGTTATTTGTACCTGTAACAGGTTTATGGACAAGTGCAGTAGGTATTGTAGGTTTAGCCTTAAATTTACGTGCATACGATTTTGTATCTCAAGAGTTACGTGCTGCTGAAGATCCAGAATTCGAAACATTCTACACAAAAAACATTTTATTAAACGAAGGTATCCGTGCGTGGATGGCTGCGCAAGATCAACCACACGAAAACTTCGTATTCCCTGAGGAGGTATTACCACGTGGAAACGCCCTTTAATAGTAGTATTGCAGGCCGCGACATTGAATCAACAGGTTTCGCTTGGTGGAGTGGAAATGCCCGTTTAATCAATGTTTCAGGTAAATTGTTAGGTGCTCACGTAGCACACGCAGGTTTAATGGTATTCTGGGCTGGTGCTATGGTACTTTTTGAAGTATCACACTTTGTACCTGAAAAACCAACATATGAACAAGGATTTATTTTAATCCAACATTTAGCAACATTAGGTTACGGTATTGGACCAGGTGGTGAAATTACATCAACAGTACCTTACTTTGCTGTAGGTGTTATTCACTTAATTTCATCAGCAATTTTAGGTTTTGGTGGTATCTACCACTCATTATTAGGTCCTGATACATTAGAAGAATCATTCCCATTCTTTGGTTATGACTGGCGTGATAAAAATAAAATGACTACAATTTTAGGTATTCATTTATGTTTATTAGGTTTAGGTTCTTTCTTATTAGTAATCAAAGCTATGTACTTAGGTGGTGTTTATGATACATGGGCACCAGGTGGTGGTGATGTTCGTTACATTACAACACCAACATTAAATCCAATTGTAATTTTCGGTTATGTATTCCGCTCACCATTTGGTGGTGACGGTTGGGTAGTAGCTGTAAATAACATGGAAGATGTTATTGGTGGTCACATCTGGGTAGGTATTTTATGTATTGTCGGTGGTATCTGGCATATTTTCACAAAACCATTTGCATGGGCACGTCGTGCTTTTGTATGGTCAGGTGAAGCATATTTATCTTACAGTTTAGCTGCAATCTCATTAATGGGTTTCACAGCAGCATTATACTCATGGTATAATAATACTGCATACCCTAGTGAATTATATGGTCCAACTGGTCCTGAAGCATCTCAATCTCAAGCATTTACATTCTTAGTACGAGATCAACGTTTAGGTGCTAATGTATCATCAGCACAAGGTCCAACTGGTTTAGGTAAATACTTAATGCGTTCACCAAGTGGTGAAATTATCTTTGGTGGTGAAACAATGCGTTTCTGGGATTTACGTGCTCCATGGGTAGAACCATTACGTGGTCCAAATGGTTTAGATATCAACAAAATTAAAAATGATATTCAACCTTGGCAAGAACGTCGTGCAGCAGAATACATGACACATGCACCTTTAGGTTCATTAAACTCAGTAGGTGGTGTAGCTACAGAAATTAACTCTGTAAACTATGTATCACCTCGTTCATGGTTATGTTGTTCACATTTCTTCTTAGCATTCTTCTTCTTAATCGGTCACTGGTGGCATTCTGGACGTGCTCGTGCAGCTGCAGCTGGTTTCGAAAAAGGTATTAATCGTGCTAATGAACCTGTATTATCAATGCGTCCTATTGATTAATTCATTTTTATTACATTTCTATTTTTTGTTCAAGTTTTCTCGAACAAAAAATAGAAATTTAGCACACTATTTTTTCGTTTTATTACATTTATAAAAAAAGGATTTCGATATATAAATTAATTAATTATAAAATATTACTAAAATGGGTTACCTGGGACTCGAACCCAGAACAAATCGGTTAAAAGCCGAGTACTCTACCATTGAGTTAGCAACCCTATCAATATATTATCATAAAAGGTAAGGATTATTAAAGTTTTTACAGTAAAAAAACTTTATCAATAATTATTCTAGAATAAATAAAATATTATTTAAAATAATATATTTACTTTATAAATTTTAAAGTAAAATTACAAGTAACATTATAAGTTATTTTGTTATTTGAAATTTTAATAAAAATTTATAAATTAAGGATTTGAAAAATGATTAATTGGCAAGTTATAGGTCAACTAATAGCAACCGGCGCTATTATGTTAGCAGGTCCGGCAGTAATTGTATTATTAGCATTAAAAAGAGGTAATCTTTAATACTCTCCGTCTTTCGATCATCAATATAAAAAATTTTAAAATATATATATGATAACTTTATTAGTAGCTTTACTAGTGTTAATTTCATTAGGTTTAGTTGTAACTGTACCTGTAGCGTTAGCTACTCCAGGTGAATGGGAAGTATCTAAAGGGAAATTTAATAGATTTTTCCAAATTTGGGTTTTCCTTGTAATTGTTATTGCCGCTGCTGACGGTATTTCATCGTCAATTTAGTGTATCTAGAAATTATAGTCTAAACTATAATTTCTAAAAAATTAAACTATTGACATTATTAATACAAAATTATATACTAATTATTAATATCAGTTCTATATTAAGTTTAAAACCTTGCGTTGCGGGCATAGCTCAGTGGTAGAGCGCAACCTTGCCAAGGTTGATGTCGCGCGTTCGAATCGCGTTGCCCGCTATCTAGTTTTAACTTACTAGACTAAATTGATAGATTGCCCCCATCGTCTAGAGGCCTAGGACAGCTCCCTTTCACGGAGCAGACAGGGATTCGAATTCCCTTGGGGGTATTTTTTTTTATATATTTTAATTAAATTGACTTTAGAAATAAAAACTATAATTATTCAAAAAACTAAATAATAAACAAGGATTAAATCGATTCATATTGAATCGATTTAATTTCTTATTATTCAAGATCTTTACGATTTGGATTTCGTGATGGATCACTTGATAGAAAACCAAAAATAAATAACGAAACAAAAAAGATTACAGTTGTATAAACTAAAATTTTTAAAGTTAACATGGAATTTTTCCTAGGAACTGTTTTTAATATTATTGATTATACTAAAATATAAGAATTCTGAATAATTTAATTAAAAAAAGTTATTTTTCTTTTTCTTTTGACTTGGATATCAATGCATATGGAAAAGCTTTATACGTCGATATCTGAACAGTTGTTTTTAAATTTAAATCTTCAATGAATGAATCTTGTAATGAAACATGGCCCTCAACAAGTATATAATCATTTGGACCGTAGTAGCGTAAGAAATCAACTGCTAAATTTCCCCATACTACCACTTTACAAATAGTATATTTATTTTTACGAAATTGATAAAACTTTCCTACCAATTCAGTTACAGGAATAGGAAACTCATTTTCTAATGAACTTTTTTTTGGTTTTCCAATAAGTTGTATCATTAAATGTGTATAATTCATGATAAAAAAAAATTGAATTTTATAATAATAAAAAACTGAATATTTTAAAATATGATTTCTAAAAATCATATTTTAAATAAATTTAAATAACTAAATTTTTCTGTTTTTGAACATCTTCAAAATTAAGATCACGTAATCGCTTTAATAATCTAATAAAATATTCTAAGAAATAATCATCTAATTGAACTACATCACTGGAGTCCATTTTAAATGTTTTATATAAATCAAAAGTTGATTTTGAAAAATCATTCTCAACATTTAAAATTTCAGCAAAAGCTAATCGATCACTAATATTTTGACCCCATTCAAAGAATCCAAAAATGCCACTAACAATTTTTAATGCAAAAACTGGAATTTGCTTTACTTCTGCTGTTTGTCCTGCTAGCTGCTCACATAAACTAATAATTTCACGTGAAACCCATCCTTTAGGACCTCCTAAAAAGAAAGTTTTATTTTCAGTTTGTGGCAATTGAAGTGAACGTAAACAAAATTTTGCTATATCTTGTGTATCCATATATGAAACACATGTCTTTTCATTTGTTACCCAAATTGGTAAATTTTCTAAAATGGGAATTGCATATTGCTCAATTAAACCTTGATAAAATCCTGTTAATCGGAAAATTGTGTAAGGAATATTTGAGTTTTTTAACCTAATTTCTATCCCTTGTTTCATTTCCATGAATGGAATATTTGAAAATTGTTCTAAATTTTGCGTTGAACAGAAAATAAATCGTTTAACATTAGCTGCTTTGGCAGACTCAATTAATGCTAGTTTCCCATCCCAATCTACTGTTTTTAAACTATCTTCATCGGAAGGCCGACTACTAGAAGCATCAATAACAGCTGTAATACCTCTGAAACAAGGAGGAATTGTTTCAGGAACACTTAAATCCCCATAAACTAATTCAGCTCCCCATTCTTTTAAAAAATTTGCTCGACGAAAATTCCTTACCATACAACGAACAGGATAACCTTTTGTTAAAGCTTGTAAAACAATTTGGCGACCTAAAGTTCCAGTCCCACCAACAACAAGTAAACTCATAAATATTATTCTAATTAAGGTTATATGAAGTTTTAATCGAAAATTGTACTTTGTAAAATATCTTGTGCTTCAATATTTACCAATTCTTTTTTCGTTAAAACTTGGCCACGACTATCAAAAATTCTATTTGCTTGACGCATACGAGCTCGATCTAAAGCATTTTTAACGCTTCGGGCATTTGCAAATAAAGGTTTTTGTTTTCGACGTGTAATATATTCAGTTAATGCTACTTCAGCATCTGGAGTTAATTGATATTGTTGTTCTTCTAACATCAATTTTGAAATTTTTAATAATTCCTCTACGGTGTAATCTGGAAAATCAATATGATTAGCAATACGTGATGATAAACCTGGATTAGAGGCATAGAAATTATCCATTGGCTCTTTATAACCAGCTAAAATTACGACTAGGTCATCTCTTTGATTTTCCATAACCTGTAATAAAATTTCAATGGCTTCTGAACCATAGTCTCGTTCATTATCAGGTTTATATAGGTAGTATGCTTCATCAATAAATAAAACACCACCCATTGCTTTTTTAAGCACTTCTTTAGTTTTCGGTGCAGTATGACCAATATATTGTCCTACTAAATCATCTCGTGTTACAGTTAACAAATGACCTTTTTGGACATAGCCTAATTGATATAAAATATCAGCCATTTTTAATCCAACTGTTGTTTTTCCAGTCCCAGGACTGCCTGTAAATGACATATGTAAACCTGGACTACCTGCAGTAATACCTAAATTTTTTCTTAATTTATCAATTAATAATAAAGCAGCAATTTCTCGAATACGTGTTTTAACAGGTGCTAAACCTACTAATTCTTCATCTAAAATATTTAGGATCTTTGCTATTTCAGTTTTAGCGTACTCTTCTTGTAAATTTACTGGGGTTGTAGTTAAAGAACTCATGATAATTTTGAATAATTAAATGTAAGGTAAAAAAATTTATATATTAAATTGATTCGATTTTAATCAATTTAATATATAAAAGTACTAAATATCTCTATTTAATATTATAGAATAGATTGTGGAATACTTGATAAACAAATTAATGCAAAACCTGCACTTCCACAAGCACCTACAAAGAAGCCACCTTTAAATTGATCCCATGCTTTTCTTGTTTGAAGATCATTTTCACTAGCTTCAGACGATTCTTTTTCAGGCTTAAATACAGCAGCTCCATAAATAGTTAAGCCTAATGTTAAAATAAGAATCAAACCAATTGTTGAAAGGAAACCTGCAAATAAAGCAATGTCAGAATTTCGTAACGGTCCTAATTTTGTAAAAGGGCCAATTAAAAAATATCCATGAGCTAAACCAATTTCTAAACCACGTAATAATGGAGTTAAACCGAATCGATATGCTGGTAAATTTTTTAATAAAGCTCGTGTTACGGCTGATGACGTAATTGGTGTTGCTAAATGTCCTACAAATGGATCATCATTATAAGGTTTAATAAAATTAGCCATAAATTTAATTTAAAATTTAATGAAATTAATAGTAAAATTTTTTAAATAATCTAAGGTATTCAAAAATTTAATGAAAATTTTTACCAACCAAAATTTTTATATAGATTACTATATAATATATACTAATATACAGAAAAAATTTTATAAACTTCATTTTTATAAAACAAAAAGATTTTATGACAGTTGCTATCGATTATATTTTATTAATAGGATTTTCTTTTGCCGTTACTTCAGGTTTATTTCTAGGATTAAAATCAATTAAATTAATTTAAATATTTAATTAGATTTCAAAAATGCAAGAAGACATTCGTCAAGATAATATTGTTGGATCAAGACGTTTCAGTAATTATTTTTGGGGAGCGTTTTTAGCTCTTGGGGGTATTAGTTTTTTACTAGCAGGATTATCAAGTTACTTTAAAATTAATTTATTACCATTTGCTAACACAACAGAATTAGTTTTTATTCCTCAAGGCGTCGTTATGATGTTTTATGGAACATTAAGCTTTTCTTTAAGTCTTTATATAGGTGCAACTATATTATGGGATATTGGAAGTGGCTATAATGAATATAATAAGATTGAAAATCTCGTTAAAATTGTCCGCAAAGGATTTCCTGGAAGAAATCGGGAGATTCTTTTGACATACCCGGTAACAAGTATTCAATCTATTGGAATAAAAATTTCAGAAGGTTTAAATCCTCAAAGAAGCATCTATTTATGTTTAAAAGATGAACGAAAAATTCCTTTAACACCGGTTCAACAACCGACTTCAATTTCAAATCTCGAAAAACAAGCAGCCGATCTGGCAAAATTTTTAGATTTAAAATTAGAAAATTTATAGCGGGTTTATTGCTTTTTATACCCGCATAATTCTATAATTGTTTTATGCGGGCATAGTTTAGTGGTAAAACCTTAGCCTTCC
>PJEL010001618.1_pt1 | contig 22304 bp, 17 predicted proteins | sample 1853271 | NCBI WGS metagenome assembly PJEL01 (sample SAMN08108733, study PRJNA415343) | Invertebrate metagenome, whole genome shotgun sequencing project. | host: Globobulimina | place: Sweden: Gullmar Fjord | collected 2015-08
CCATATACAAACCCAATCTTCGTAGAAAAGATCACATTGCGAACGGGCGCCATACCAAGGCCTATATCAAGAAAATATCGATTCTGACCGAACCGCCCGAGCCATCCCAAAGCCAGCGCTCGTCTGGGGCGGCGGAATTCGCCATACTGAAGATAACATGGGGAACTCCTTCTTTCTCAATTTCTCGCCCCACAAGCGTAGAGCGACAACCTACTCTGCATTTGTGCAGGACAACATCACACTAATTGATGAACGATTGATGCTCATGCTCGGATCGAAGTTTGAGCACAATGATTATACTGGATTTGAGATGCAACCTGGTGCCCGAATCTCGTGGACACCTAACGAGAAACAGACCGTTTGGGGATCAATCACCCGTGCCGTTCGAGTACCGGATCGAATTGAGGATGATGCAGTACTTACTGTTGCTGTTGTAGCAGGGCCAACGCCAATTCAATGGGTAGGGGATCGCTCTACCGAATCTGAAGAGTTGATTGCATACGAGTTGGGCTATCGTTGGATTCCTAAACCGAATCTGTCACTCGATTTCGCCGGGTTCTTTAATGACTATGACAACCTCATTACTTATGACGCTGCCAGCGCAACGAATGGTAATCACGCCGAGAGCTATGGGTTTGAGGCGGCAGTTGATTGGACCATTGAAGACAATTGGAGAGTACGTGGATCATACTCATGGTTTACTGAAGACATGCATGGCGTGATGCCTGATACCGATGATATAGACAACCCGCGAAACCAATTTAATGTTAGGTCGTTCCTCGACATTACGAATGATCTGGAATTCAACAGCGCATTGTACTATGTCGACAACGTACCAGGATTTGAAGCGTCCGCATACTTCAAACTGGATATGGGATTGACTTGGCGCCCATCAGACAATGTAGAATTCGCAGTCTGGGGCCAGAACCTATTGGATGATCATCGCACTCAGGGATTCGACGCGACAGGCGGTTATGACGAAGCGTCATACATCGAGCGTGGAGTGTACGCGCAGCTGACATTCCGGTTCTAAACTCTAAGGATTTATGTCTCTTTGAAACGGCAGTTGTACAATTTCATTTGGGTACTCATCGCGCTTTGTAGCGTTGGTTTACTATCCGGTGGGATGTCTGAAGTGCAAGATGTAAACCCGGTCAAAGTGCAAAAAGTTAAGTCCGCCTACCTCTTGAATTTTATCAAATATACGCAATGGCCAGAGGGTTCATTCAAAGACGACTCAGCTCCGATCGTGCTTGGTGTGGTCGGCGACATGACAGTTCTCCCAATGTTGGAGAAAGTCATCAACGGAAAGAAACCGCACAATAGATCAGTCAAGGTCGAGCGATTCAAGCTCCCCGTGCGAAGCGATTTTGAGAACGAAGTGCTATTTGATGCCGAATGCAAAGCAGTTCTAACACGCTTGCAAGCATGCCACTTGTTGTATGTGAATGACAAAGCGAATGATGCAGGGAGCGCGCGGGATATTCTAGCTTCGCTAGACACCACCGCTGTCATGACGGTAGCGACGGGGAAGAAAATGACCGAGAGCGGAGCAATGCTCGCACTCGATATCGAGGACGGCAAGATAGTTTTCTATGCGAATGTTGAGTTGATACTGGGAAGCTCCCTCAAAGTAAGCTCCAAACTCTTGCGGTTGGCAAGAAAGTGAAGGGAATAAGGCACAGTCGTTGAGTCGGTTCCAATTCAAATCCTTCGGCAATAAATTGCTTTTCGTTGCGATGACAGCGAGTGGCCTAGCTGTTGTATTGGTCTGTGTGACGATGGTGGTTTCTGAGGTTGCCAGCCTGCGGCGCGGTGCGGTTGAAAATATGTCAACCCACGCTGGCGTTATTGCGACGCATTCGACCGCAGCGTTGTTGTTTGAAGACGCTGAAGCAGGACGGGAAACATTGGAGGCTCTCGACGCTGTGCCGGGTGTGGTTCGAGCTTCGCTCTACTCAGCCGACGGATCATTCTTCGCCGAATTCCTGCGTGAAGATGATGATCCTTACGGTCTCGATTTGGAGCCCCCGGGAACGCGTTTTGATCGCCGAATGCTCGTACTTTCACATCCCGTCAACGAGGAGGGAGAAGTCATTGGGACTCTCATGATCGCGTATGACACCAGCCATGAGTATGCGCAATTGGCCACCCAGAACCTCCTCGTTATATGCAGTGGCGCGATTGCCATCATGGCTGCACTTATCCTCTCCACTCGACTCCAACGCGTATTAATGAAACCCATCAACGAATTGGCTGGAACCGCAACTCGCGTTTCCAATGAACGTGATTTTACGACCCGAGCGACCAAGTATAGTGACGATGAACTCGGCCGATTAACAGATGCTTTCAACGAAATGCTGGTACACGTTCAAGAGCACGAAATTGCGCTTCAGGATTCTCATTCCGTGCTTGAACGACGGGTTGAGGAAAGAACTGAAGAGTTGGCGGGCGCACGCGACGAAGCACTGCAATCATTGGAAAGAGAACAGGCTGCCGTGGTAGAATTGTCCTACCAGAAATATGCGCTCGACCAACACACCATTGTGAGCATTACGGATACAGCCGGCAGAATCATATACGCGAATGACAATTTTTGCAAAATCAGTGGGTATTCACGACAGGAACTGATTGGGCGTAATCATCGCATCATCAAAAGTGATGAGCACGATAGCACCTTCTATCGCAATCTGTGGGACACCATATTGAAAGGAGAGGTTTGGTCTGGTGAGGTACGGAGTCGAGCTAAGGATGGTACCTTGTACTGGTTCGATTCGACCATTGTCCCCTTCAAGGACGATTCGGGTCAGATCACGCAGTATGTTGGGATCCGTACAGACGTTACCGAACGACGGGATGCGGAAGAGAAACTTCGCAAGTACAACGCAGAGTTAGAGATTGCTGCCACGACAGACAAACTGACGGGTCTGCCGAATCGGGCAGTATTTCTTGATCGGTTGGATCAGAGGATCAAGATGTCTCGTCGAGATGGTTCACGATTTGCAGTGCTCTTCTTCGACTTTGATCGATTCAAAGTGGTCAATGACAGTCTTGGGCATGATATGGGCGATGCGTTACTGTGTGATATCGCAAAACTGTTTCGATCCGAAATGCGTGATTCCGATACGGTGGCGCGTTTTGGCGGCGATGAGTTTGTCGTACTTCTCAACAATCTGGCCAAGTGGTCTGATGCTCAATCAAGGGCGGAGAGGTTGCTCGAGACGTTTGCGGCGCCTCATCAGTTGGGTGACCATCTCATTGTCTCGACTGCTAGCATTGGGTTGGTAACCAACGAGCGCGTCTATATGTACTCTGGAGATATGATCCGTGATGCAGATGCGGCTATGTATCAAGCCAAAGAGTTAGGACGCGCCAAAGTCGTTGTCTTTGATGAGGCTATGCAGGCAGATGCAATGGCGCGATTGTCTATGGAAGCTGACTTACGCCGGGCGCTTCACAAGAAACAATTCCATTTGGTGTATCAGCCCATTGTGGAATTATGTACGGGCAATTTGACAGGATTTGAAGCTCTACTGCGATGGGATCATCCGGAACATGGAGACATTAGCCCTGTGGAGTTCATCCCCATTGCAGAAGACACTGGTCTCATTCTTGACATTGGTCAATGGGTGTTTGAAGAGGCAGCACGACAGGCTGTTGACTGGAATCGCGGGTTGAGTCCCAATCAACTCCTCAGGGTAAACGTCAACGTCTCCAAGCGTCAGCTCCTTGATCCGTCATTCATCGAAATGATAAAGACCTGTCGGGATGAAGTCGGATTAAGGCCCGCCGAATTGCAGTTGGAAATCACCGAAAGTACGATCGCCGATGATCGTAGTAACGTTGCTGCGCTACTGCATGAAATCCGTGAGCTTGGATTCCGCATCGCCATCGATGATTTTGGCACAGGCGTTTCATCACTCAGCGCACTACATGAGTTTCCGATCGATGTTCTCAAGATCGACCAAGCCTTCATTCGTGTATTAAGTCTCGACCGATCACTAGTTGCCATTGTTGCATCCATCGCCAATTTGGCGCAGAACCTAGGGATTGACACCGTCGCTGAAGGAGTGGAAACAGCTGAGATTGTCGGCGTCTTGCAATCGATCGGTTGTACATGGGGACAAGGGTACTTTTTCTCCAAACCACTTCCCGTCCAAGAGGCCGAGGCTCTTCTCATCGCAGAACGAAAGAAATTTGGACCTCAAGCGGCATGATCGGCATCAAATGTTGAGGGGCACTTCAACCGCTGTAGCAAACTGCAGGTGGCTGTTCTGTCTCCAGCAGATGTTGCCCACGCTATTGAGTGCTATGACGCAAACACCAGTTACTGATGTCGTGGTCTTTTTCACGCGCGTCAACCACTCCATCCGCCGTCATCGGACACCTTGATTAGAATTGGATTTGGAGTGCGGAGTGTGGGCTTTGATCGATCGATCGAAGGAGTGCGTGCTTGCATCACCAGCCAAGGAATGGAAGAGGGTGCAAGTTCAAGAAGAAATGAAAAAGCGGGGCAAAAGGGTCATGGACCCGCTTGTTCGTTCTCACCTTCAACCCTCAAGGGGATTCTCGCCTTCCGATAGTCTGCACCTTCCGGCCGGTCTTTCATGTTTAAGAGCGTAAACCGAGTTCGGTTCGCGTCACGAAAATCTGAAGAAATCAAAAAAAAATCGGCCAGGCCAAGGCAAGCCTTGACCCAGCCGGAAGGAGAGAAAGCTGGTTGAGTGAGACAATGGATAGTATTCCACGGTGGATCAAAATGCAACGCATAATCCGCCAATCAACAAGAAATCCATAAGAAAGTCCGTAACCTGCGGTCCAATATTTCCGGTTAACGTTTACCAGACGTTGGTACTGTGCTGAGGGGCTGGATTCCACGAAAATGGTGATTCTGGATACTGATTGCTATCCAGATCTGGCGTCATTTTTAGACATGGATCTGCCGTTCACTTGGCTCTGTGCATCTTGATGTGGATCATACCGTCGATGGAATGGAGTCACCCCAATGCTGGTTCTTGGCGATTGTGAGCTCACCTGCGACTGCTCTACGGTAGCGAATGAGTAAGCCGATCCACCAAATAGCCACGACAATATAAAATACAATTCCGAAGCACATTGGAATCACCGCTGAGATGGCTACGAGGCCGCCCATCGAAAAGTATGCTGCGGTGGTTCCAAGAACTGCAAAGATGATGATGATCGCAATGCCGTAGTACAGGACCTTTAGGAATAATGATGTTTCAGCGTAAAGGCGTTCATCCACAAGCCGGTCGGCCAACCGTCGAAGGTAATAAAGAAACACAAAAGAAGCGACGGTTGCGAAGCACACTCCGATGAAAGTGAGAGCAATGATGACAAAATGCCCTCCGCCGGTACCAGTTAATATTCCAAGCCCAGGACTGAGCGTGCTCGTAAGGGCATTTAGGATTGCGAAACCGGCTCCTACTTTCACAATAATACGCATCGTTGAAGTGGATTGATTGAATAGCTCATTTCCGGTTTCGGGAGCGACGATGTACCATGTTCCCACGGCTGAAAGAATGGCCAACGCTGTGCCAATAAATCCCACGAGGAAAGTGGCGGTCGAAAGACCTCCGAAAAGAAATGCCAGGACGACCGCAATGATCTGCCCTGCAATAGCGATCAATTTCCATTTGAATCCCGTAGCCAATTGCTGCAACCAGTCTGGATTGGAGAATCGCAACGTATCACGTTGCAATGATTTCACAATTGGCGTGCCGCATTCGGGACAATTGCCGTCGGTAGACAAGCCACGCAGGCTGTACGAACAGCCACGACAACACAGCGAATGCTCAAAGGGTGTGCCACATTCGGGACATTTCCCATTTTGAGGTAATCCGCGCAGACTGTAAGAGCACTTGTGGCAACACAGATTCTCCAGTTTGAATTCTACAATTGAATCATCTGGGGGAGGTGATGAAGGTGGGCGAAGAGAAGATGAGCTGTCGCGAAATGGGTCTCCTGCACTTGGAGGCAGCAGGTCGAATGACTCTACGTCATCTTCAGATTCATTCTCATAATCGCTGATGCTATCGCTGCCGCTCATGTTGATTGGTACCACTATACGGGGGATTCTCATTCCTTAGAACTTCGTGCATACGATAGCAACCAATTACCATGCAGACACTAACTGAAATAAAATCGCTGTTGAGCAGTCGCGGCATTCGGCCGAAACATCGTTTTGGTCAAAATTTCCTGCATGATCATAATCAACTTCGCAAACTCACTGAATCTGCTGCACTCACAGTAAGTGATACGGTGCTTGAAATAGGGCCGGGTACTGGCACATTAACCGAATCCCTCATGGAGACAGGCGCGCGAGTGGTAGTGTGTGATATTGATCCGGACATGCTTGCGATCGTAACCGAGCACGTTGCGCCGAGATTTGAATCGGATCGATTGCACATCGTCGAAGGTGATTGCCTAGCTTCCAAGCGATCGATAAACCCCGAATTATTTTCGCATGTTGCCGGCCGGTTCAAACTGGTTGCCAATTTGCCGTACCAAATAACCAGCCCATTGATCGCTACGTTGCTCACGCAACATTGGAGTGAGAGTGCTCCATGTTGTTGCGATGGTATTTTCATTACAGTTCAACGGGAGGCTGCGGATCGTATTTTGTCAGATTGTGGGACCAAAGACTATGGACCACTCGCGATACTGGCATCCATCCTGTGCGACCGGAAGCGAATTGCGCAATTGCCGCCGTCTTGCTTTTGGCCTGCTCCGAAGATCAATAGTTCTATGATCGCGCTTCGCCCTAAAAAATTGGCATTGCAGCTAGATACCGTAAAGATGGCGTCTGTGCTGGCGCAGGGCTTTCAAAATCGTCGTAAGCAGATACGTTCCGCTTTTCGGGGAATGCAGGATTGGCCGATTGGAATTGAACCAACGATGAGGCCGGAACAGATTACCCCGGAGCAGTGGATCACTCTTTTTCATTGCGTAATGAATGCAGCGGATGGGTAACACTCAATCATCATGATGAGGTGGACATTGCGGGGAGCATGTGACGCTTGAGGTATTGCCCGGTGTAACTATGCGGAATGTTTGCGACCGCCTCGGGCGTTCCTTGTGCCACAATTGTACCGCCTCCGTCACCGCCTTCGGGTCCGAGGTCGATGATCCAATCCGCGCATTTGATAACATCGAGATTGTGTTCGATCACCACGAGTGTATTGCCTTGGTCGGCCAATTGGTCAAAGACGCCTAGCAGCCGTTTGATATCCGCAAAGTGCAGCCCGGTAGTAGGCTCATCAAGGATGTAGAGATTGTGTTGCTCTGCCCCGTAGGCGGTGGTGCCTTTGCCGAGTTCGGTCGCGAGTTTGACCCGTTGCGCTTCGCCGCCGGAGAGTGTTGGCGAAGGTTGACCAAGCTTTATGTAATCCAAGCCAACGTCGTGCAGACTTTGTAGCATCCGCAAAATTTTGGGATGGGCATCGAAGAATTGCACGCCTTCTTCGACGGTCATGCTTAGGACATCCGCAATATTCTTGTGCCGATAGGTCACTTCTAAGGTTTCGCGGTTGTAGCGTGTGCCGTCGCATGACTCACACGTTACATAAACATCGGGCAGAAAATGCATTTCGATGCATCGTGTACCTTGTCCTTGGCAAACTTCGCAGCGACCACCTTTGACGTTAAAACTAAATCGCCCGGGTTGATATCCACGGATTTTTGCTTCGCGCGTTTTGGTAAACAAAGTACGGATGTTATCAAACACGCCGGTGTAGGTTGCAGGATTACTGCGAGGGGTTCGGCCAATCGGGGATTGATCGACATTGACGATACGGTCAATTCGAGGCAGGCCAGTAATGCGAGAATGTAACCCGGGCTTGTCTCGCGCATCCATGATCTTGCGTCGAACACCCTTGAGCAATACTTCATTAACGAGCGTTGATTTGCCTGAACCGCTCACACCAGTGACACAAATGAATCCACCTAATGGAAATGCCGCATCGATGTTCTTCAAGTTATTCTGACGGGCACCTTTGACCACGATGGCGTTGTTGACCCCGACATCGCGTCGATTTTCAGGTATGTAAATGCACTCCTTGCCCCCAAGGTATTTGCCGGTTATGGATGTTTTTGAGCGGAGCATATCATCGACTGTACCTTGGGCGGTAATCTCTCCACCGTGCACGCCGGGGCCGGGCCCTATATCAATCAGATGATCTGCCGCTCGAATCATGTCTTCGTCGTGCTCGACAACAATGACGGTATTGCCAATGTCAGTGAGATGTCGTAGCGTTGCGATGAGCCGATCATTGTCTCGTTGGTGCAAGCCAATCGTGGGTTCATCGAGAACATAGCACACACCCACGAGGCCGGTTCCAACTTGGGTTGCCAAACGAATGCGCTGCGCTTCACCGCCGGATAATGAACCCGTCTTGCGATTCAAATTGAGATAGCCCAAACCCACGGATTCAAGGAATCCAAGTCGAGCTTGAATCTCGCGCATGATTGGGGCAGCAATTTGTTGTTGTTCATTGGATAGATCCAATCCTATGAAGAACGTTCGAGCCTCCGCCACTGTCATCTCGGTGATTTGGCCGATGTTGCGTTCGTTCCCATCGGAATGGGGAATGAAGACATGCATCGCTTTGTGCTGTAAGCGATAACCGGCACATTTTGGACAGGCTGATTGGGCCATCAGCGTCGTGATACGTTCCTTTACCGACTCGCTCTCGGTTTTCTGATATCGCTCGTGCAGAATGGGAATGATGCCGCGAAACTTCGCTTTGTGCTTCTTTTCGTCTGTTTTGTCAGCCCCGAAGATGAGAATTCGCGTCGCTTCTTTTGACAATGACTTCCACGGTAGATCACGCTCAATACTGAATTTCTTGCAGATTCGTCGGATGATCCGGGTGAAATATGCGCGGTATGCATGCCCAACTTTTTTGAAGGCCACGATCGCGCCTTCGTTGATGGTGAGGGACGGATCCTCGACAATGAGGTCGAGATCAAATTCTTGTACTAATCCAAGGCCACCACATTCGGAACATGCGCCAAAGGGAGAGTTGAAGCTAAAGAGTCTGGGCTCCAATTCCTCTAATGAACACTCGGGATGCTGAGTACAAGCAAAGTGCTCACTGTATGACTGATCACTCCATTCGCCATTGTCGGCCGACTGCATGGACACGACGAGCAAACCACCTGACGCATGCAAGGCAGTTTCGACGGAGTCTGCAAGTCGTCCTCGACTGTCGTCTTTGAGAATAATGCGATCCACAATGGCTTCGATGGTGTGTTGTTCGTACCGACCTAGGTTGAGCGGATTCTCTCCACCTTCTTTAAGGGCATCGCGAAGGTCAATGATGTTGTGATTGACTCTTGCCCGAACGAAACCTTGCGATTGCAAATCTTCGAGGATATCTCGGTGATATCCCTTTTTGCCACGAATAATGGGAGACAGCAACATGAGTTTTGAACCAATTGGATTGGCACAAATGGCATCGACAATTTGTGTGGCCGCTTGTCGTTCAATGACGTGGCCGCACTCAACAATCTTCTTTCCTTTTTTGGTTGTATGCCAGCAACGTGGGGTGCCGCACCGCGCAAAGAGGAGTCGGAGATAATCATAGATTTCCGTCGTGGTGGCGACGATTGATCGTGGGTTGTGCCCGCCGGAACGCTGTTCAATTGCAATAGTGGGGGGCAAACCGTCGATCGCTTCTACATCCGGTTTTTGCATTTGATCTAGGAATTGCCGAGCGTAAGCGGACAGCGATTCCATGTATTTGCGTTGGCCTTCTGCATAGATGGTGTCAAACGCCAGCGATGACTTACCCGAGCCGGACAGCCCTGTAATGACGACAAGTTGATCGCGCGGGATGTCGACATCAATTGATTTAAGGTTGTGTTCCTTGGCCGCTCGAACACGAATGCAGTGATTGCGTTCGGCCGGCTTGGAGAGGCTTGTGCGGCTCGTGTAACCTAACTCTGTAGTATGGTTGGCATCGGCGGAAATCGCAGTAGACGGCGACGAAGCACCAGCCTGCACCTTCTGCTTCGTCGAACGCTTCTTCTTCACTACGCGTTTTTTAATGACGCGTTTTTTTGTCGTCTTATGCTGCTTGGTGGTCGATCGTTTGGCCAACTGAATTCCCATCTACTCACTACGAATGCATGCCATGCGGTCGATGATAGGTTGTGTCTGTCATTTACGGCCACCGGTGGCGCCACTGTTGGTCAAACTTTCGGTGTTTTTATGAACTATGTAGTATGTGGCAAACATCACCATCTTGAATGACGTAGTTCTTACCCTCACTCCTCATTTTTCCCGCATCACGAATCGCTTTCTCCGTTTCATACTGCACCAGATCATCGACGGAATAGGTTTCCGATCGAATGAACCCGCGCTGCAAATCACTGTGAATGGCGCCCGCTGCTTCGGGAGCGGTTTGTCCCTTTCGAATGGTCCATGCCCGAATCTCGGGTTTGCCTGCGGTATAGAAACTTTGAAGCTTGAGCAGGCTGTACAGGCCGCGAGCCAAGGCTGCAAGGGCGGGTTCAGTTAGTCCCATGCTCTCAAGCATTTCAAGGCGTTCATCTGACGCGAGTTCTGCAATTTCAGATTCCAGACTGGCGCATATGGGTATGACAGTTCCGTGGGCTTCTCCCTCTTTTTCGATAACCCATGTGCGCAGCGTGGCGACCATGTCTGATTCGCCGTGTGGATCATCTTCTGAAACATTAGCGACATACAAGACAGGGCGAATGGTCAACATGCCCAAGGCTCGGAATTCAAGAAGATCATCGTCAGACCACTCGACCGCTCGTAGTGGATTTTCCTCTTCCAATGCGGCAATCGCGCGATCACAGATTTCCACACGGGCCTTGGAGGCCGCATCGCCAGTTCGTGCTCGTCGTACGGCTTTGCTCTTGGCGCTTTCGAGCACTTGCAAATCAGCGAGCAGAAGTTCGGTTTCAATCGCGATAGCATCAGAAACCGGATCAATCTCGTCTTGGGAATGCATGACATCATCATCTTCGAAACAACGAACCACATGCGCGAGTGCATCAACTGAACGGAGATTCTCCAAAAATGCGTTGCCTAACCCCTCGCCGGACGATGCGCCGACAGCAATGGCGGGAATGTCAACCAGATCGATGGAGGCGGGGACATACTTCTTCGTCTCGATATATTTCCCCAATACCTGGAGCCTAGGGTCCGGTACAGGGGCGGTGCCATGCGTCGGCTTGGTCGTCGTAAAGGGGTAATTCCCAACTTCGACGGCCATTCCTGTCATGGCTTTAAAGAGAGCACTTTTGCCCACATTTGGGAGTCCGACAATTCCTACTTCCATCGCTTGTTTCCTTGCCTGAAAATGAATCGAATTTGTATCGCCAGCCATCGTATTCAGGTCAGAACGATTGTGTAAGCGATGAGGTGAATTCAGGGCAGAGGAGGTGGAAAAAGAGCGGGAAGGACAGCCCACGGGTCATTTTCATCGGAATAAATCCATCGGGGAGAATCTAGGTGTTTCTAGTCGCAGTTTGCAGGCACGTAGAAAGGACGATCAGGAAGGTGGCATTTGGCAATTCCAGCAGACTTCGAAAGCGCCACCGTTGCCTTCGCCGCAGTGCCGGCATTCCCAATCTGGCAGATTCTCCACTTTCGTTGCAGGTGATTCCTTCTTGTCTTGGAGGAATTGATTCACGATTGGTTGTGCTTTGGGAACATCTGCTTCGGTAACCAAAATCGAGAACACGTTCAATCCTCCCAATTCTGCCATCACTAGATTTGGGGTGAGGATTGAAACACGAACACCGACATCTTGCAAATCAGATTGCAATAAGCTCGCATCAAGTTGTGAACTCAGTGTTGTGATAACAAATGGTCGAAAGAGTATGCCTCGGTACGTTCGGTCGTCATCGAGATCAAATGCTCTACCGCATTCTGGACAGAGCGAAGACTGCAGACCGATCAACGGGTAATCGCAATCCAAGCACCAGATTGGGTGTTGTGAATCTATGTCCATAGGTAATCGTAGCATTGCACAGTTTGTTCTCCCAGCCTGAACTTTCCGTCAACATCAATTTGTCCGTCAAGATTCCTAAGGTGAATCTCAGCGGGAACGAGGAAAACTCGTACTTTCAGGTTGGTTTTCCGACTCGCTTTTTGCGTCCAGCGGTCGAGAATAGAAGTAGGGAAGTTGATCGCTTTTGTTGAAGCTGATTATCCCACAATTTCGCGCTCGAAACAGTGAGCGTGATGCCGACCACGACACACGTCTTGCAGCTTTGAGCGCTCCGGAACATCAATTGTACGGAGACGGTGTTATGCAAACGAATTCACCTTTGGAAAAATTACAACCCAAGCCATCTGGAATTCGGGCGCCGATCAATCGGTGGGTAATCGTTGCGGGCGCGATCTTGATTCAACTTTGCCTCGGTGCAATCTATGCATGGTCCGCCTTTACCAAACTACTTGAGGCAGCACCGTACGAATTCACGAAGACGCAGACGCAAGTCGTATTCTCTGCTGGGCTAGCATCATTTGCAGTGGTCATGGCCTTGATTGCAGGGCGATGGCAGGCTCGATCCGGGGCAAGGCTGGTCGCGTTGGTGGGTGGGCTCCTGATGGGGTTGGGGTACGTCGTCGGCGGTTTGGCGGGTACTTCGTTTTGGGGCATTTTGATCGGCGTCGGCTTGATGGGGGGAGCGGGTATTGGGTTGGCGTACGTCTGCCCGATTGCAGTACTCATGAAATGGTTCCCCGACAAGAAAGGCCTCATCACGGGCCTTGCAGTGGCAGGGTTTGGCTTCGGAGCATTAATTTGGGTGAAGTTGACCACCGGATTCCGATTTGGACCGGTTGATTTGACGCCAGGTTGGGATGGTCTGTTTGGCCAAGGGATGACGGTGAATCAAGTTCTCATGTGGTACGGCATTACGTTTGCGATTTTGGTATCAATTGGCGCAATGGTGTTGATCAATCCGCCTGAGGGATGGCTGCCTCAAGGTTACACGGCGCCACCAGCGGCCAAACTTGCGCGCTCTGGAGGGTTAAACCTCACGCCTCGCCAGATGGTGCGGACGACACAATTTTGGTCGATATTTCTCATCTTCACTTTTGGTGCAATCGCGGGGCTGATGGTGATCGGAGTGATCAAGCAGTTTGGCATGGATCAAATGGAGCTGTCTGGTTTTGAACAAGCACGAGCGAATGTCATTACTGGCACCGCAATGGGTTTGTTCTACGCACTGTTCAATGGTCTTGGCCGCATCATTTGGGGCGTTGTGTCTGATACCTTCGGTCGTCGCCGATCTATTGCAACCATGAGTGTGCTTCAAGGGGTCGCGATGATTGCGTTCTTCTTCGTCGGAAAATACGAGTGGGGATTGTATATTGGTGCTGCAGTAATTGGATTCAACTTTGGTGGGAATTTTGCTCTCTTCCCCGCCATTACCGCAGACGTTTTTGGAAATAAATCAGTTGGAACAAACTACCCGTGGGTGTTCCTAGCGTACGGAGTGGGTGGGATCATCGGCCCGATTCTCGGCGGTATGACCGGCGACAGTCAATTGTGGATGTGGGCATTCTTGCCGGCAGGCGTGTTGTGCGTTGCGGGTTCTGTGATTGCGCTTACTTTGAAACCGGTTCAGGAGGAAGTGACAGATGCGGAAACGGCATCTGCGGCGCCACCGATTCAGAAGGGTAAGGCGGCCTAATTTTTACCCTACGATCTTTTGAAAGGTTTCTTCAAGCTGAGCTTGGTTGGATTTCCAGTGAAACTCATCCAAGCTCGCTTCAAAGGCGCGGCGAGCATCTGCTTCGACTTCGACAGGATTGTCCAAATAGAACTTCATGGCTTCGACGACGGTTTCAATGCGTTCTGCATCGAAGGTACGGCCACACTTGTATCGTTCAATGTAGTCACCCGTGTCCCCGATTGGAGTCATGGCTAACGGAGTGGCATTGCCAACCGAATCGTAAAATTTACTCGGGTTGATAAACGAGAAATTTGCGTCCATGAGATAGGTTAAGATGGAAACGTGCATTTCTGAATAGAGGCGAGGCATGTCCGTCGTGACATAGGCACCGCTCAATTCGATCGCATTGCGGTAGGGGGCAATCGTATTCGCGAATTCTTCTTCGTAATACTCTGCAACTTTGCCCGCGAGTTTTAGTCGAGCGCGATCAGGATACGCATCATAGATTTGACCAAAAGCCTCGAGAAGTTCATGCAGTCCGGTCCCCTTGTAGACAGTGCCTAATCGACCAAAAATAATCGGTCCACCGTTGATCACACCGTCGTACTTACCCTCAGGCCATTCGTCAATCCGTTCATCCCACAGGGGTTGATTTCCAACAATGGAAACATCTTTGCAACCCCACGTCTCGTATTTGTTTTTTTGCCAATTTCCGGTGATATGGATCGCTTCCGCCATCTTTGAATACCGTTTTTCAAGGCCATAGATGATGGGTAGCAAGGCTCGTCGAGGACCGGTCCAAAAGCCATATATTTGAGGTTCATGGGCGTCAAAGATGACGGGCAAACGCAATCGCTTTTGTATCATTGGAATCATGGGCGAAAGGTCTTGCCCAATGATCTTTATTGCGTCCCATTGACCTGACTGCAAGCAGGACATGAGTGCGTTGTGCATTTTCCGAAAGTTGAGAAAATTCTTAGGCCCGCCCCATGATTTGGATTCGACGGGTACACGATGGACAGGAATGCCATAGTTGATTTCATCTTGCGGCAGGTTCAGTTCGCGGTTTACGGCAAAGATAGTAACATCGTGCCCAGCATCGCGTAGAAGTCGCGCTTGGCCGCAATATCGGCCATAGGTGCCTTGGAATTGCTCGAATGTTCTGCTTATGCAAAAGGCAATACGAAGGGGGCGAGTGGTTTCGAAATTTCCGATACCCAGTGGGAATGTCTCGCCAACGACAGTCGACTGATTCGTAGCACCGGCCATGACACTAACCTTTGTCATCAGCATTCCCATATGCTCAATTGAATCAGTAGTATGCTCAAAAAGCGCAAGCGTTTCCGAATGCGGCGGGAACTATGTTTATCGCACTACGATGGTGTTTCGGCCGCCAGCTTCACCCGTTGAGATAATGCTTTCAACATCAGGATACAACACGATGGTGCGTTCTAATCCGACGGCAGTATCAGCAAGCAAATTCACAAATCGTAATGCAGATTCCCACTGCGCTTTACCACTGCGCGGGACGAAAATTGTATCGCCCGGCTCGAGAATGATGTTGTCCGCCCACGCTCCGCCCAGAGGATTCAAAGTTGCTTCGCGATAGTTGAAAATGCCCGCTCTGATTTCGGTTGGTGACACCGACCGAATGAGGATAATCTCTTGGCGATTGGCTTCTTCATTGAGGCCACCTGCAGCAGCGATTCCATCAATGAGGCGCATATTGCGACTCAGTGGTGATCGTCCTTGATTTTTAACTTCGCCCAAGATGCGGAAATGTCGTGGTTGTTGGGAGAGGTAATTGACAGTGACAGAAGGATCTTTGAGGAAGTCCTTGGTCACTTCGATTAGATTTTTTCGCACATCGTTGGTGGTGAGACTATCTGTCTTGACTCGACCAGCATAGTGGAATTGAAACCCTCCATCATTATCGATGCGATAGGTTCCATCAAGTCTTGGATCTTGGTAGACGCTGATGGCCAATTCATCGCCGGGCTGAATGGTGGAGCCCGGCTCCCTTTTGATCTCAGCAAGAATGGCGGGATCAATATCGCCTTCCTCAGAAGTGCTTGCGCCCAGCACGCCAGTGCTTACTGGTTTCAAACTAGTGTTCGGATGATTGCAACCAATAGCCAAACTCATGGTGGCGAGTCCGATCACCGTGGTGAGGGTGCGATTGAAAAAACGAATTGTGCGTGTCTTACTCATGTCTATCCCAGTTTTAAGAAAAACGGTCTTTCTTCAAGGACGGGTAAATCACGCTCTCGCGAAATCCCCCTTGTTCGCCATCATTATTGCCAGTGCGAGTCATGGTGCCACATAACATGGCGGTTACGCGCTCAGGTAAACGAAATGGATACCCACCTCTCTATCGGTCGATATGGTTGGCGGGGCGAGTTGTTCCCGGGCAGAATTCGTGCAACAATCAACTGAAAGTTGCTGAAACTGGACGATTAGAGAACAAATCACGCTCCAACGGATACACCATTGACTCACAAACCGCAGAAATCGAAGTCCGTCCATCTCCCCATTATTGTGTACCATAGTATCGATACCCACGGGACTGCACTGTCGGTTCACCCTGATATTTTTGAACGCCAAGTTAGATTGTTGGCCGATGAGGGGTGGTCTCCAATTCGACTCAGCGAGGCCGCTCACATCCTTAATCAGGGTAATTCAATCCCAACACGGTCCGTGGTTCTTACATTCGACGATGCGATGCCCTCGGTTTTGGATATCGCGACCCCAATCTTACAAAAGTACAATTTTCATGCCACGACGTTCGTTGTGACTGGGCAAGTTGGTGAGTGTCCTGAATGGTATCGTCTGCACCCGATCTACAAGAAAGATCCGCTGTTGGATCGAAGTGGGTTAGATCAACTTGCGGAGGCCGGCTGGGAGATTCAGCCTCATACACAGGACCATCCAGTTTTGGCGCATCTTCCTCTATCGCAACAACTTACACAGATTTGTGAAAGCCGCGATCGTATTCGAGAGTGGTTTGGAACCGAAGGCGATGTGCTCGCGTATCCGTTTGGACAGTACAACCACGAGACGGTGGAGGCGATGCAGCAAGCCGAGATGTCAGCTGGGGTCAGTTTGCAATTTTCTGCGTATCTCACAAGTGCGCAACCTTTTGACTGGCCTCGAATTGGGTCCGCATGGTTTAAGGACTCCGCGCTTCGTCAACGGCTCGCGTTAGCAGGATATCTTGAATGGTACGTCGCGTTGAAACACCGCTTGAAGGGTGATCGGAGCCGTCATTTTCTGTCGCCTTCCATGGAAACAACGCGAGGATTGCTTGGCGAATTGGATGCCGACTAGGTACATGCGAAATGACTTCGTGAATGTGGAGTTGGCCGTCTCGTCGACCTGAGATTTCGATTCCAGAAAGCGGTTTCTCAAGTTGAAAATGGGCGGGATCGTGGATTCTGCTCCAGTAACTGGTCGGCTGGGCCGACATAGTGGATACGATTTCCTTTACGGTCAATGGGGCCGGGGATACGCTTGGTGAGAGTTGGCTGCAATATGATGCGGATCGATCCTCGACAATTTGGTGAACTGGGTCTTCTTGAAGGGAGACTTGTTGGCCGATGTTTCGAGGACGCTGGCATCATGAAGGTTAGGAGAGCGAGTTGCTTTACGGTTCGATCGCAACCGCCATTACCAAGTGCGTACAGTTTTCGATTGTGATGGAATGGCCGCTGCTCAAAAGCGGTTTGACTGGCATGGCCAAGTGTGGCTTTGCTGAAAAATAATAACGACACTTTCCTGCGGCGACACCGCGATAAATCAATGTGATTTGCCGGGCCAAGCTTACACAGGAAAATGAAGACAGGGTGGTACTGCGATGAATTCCGCTTCTTCGCCAAATGCTGGACACAGACCCGAACCGGCTCCGCAGGGATTTGATCCCTCAGGTTGGCCGCTCCCTGAAGTCCGCTCGATGATGGTTGACAACTTTGTACGATCCTGGCTAAAGCACTGGATCTCGTGCATCGTGTTGTTCTTTTTTGCATTTATCATTGTCATTATGGCCACCTTCTTAACCTTGCCAACATGGGAAGGGACGGCGACCGTGATGGTTTTGCCCACTCGGCTGCCTGATATTTCATTAGCGCAAAGCGGAACCACGGAAACGAGTCTCTTACAAACCGGCATGTTGGTCCGCAATCTGGGTGAGCTCGCCAAGGACCACAATCTGCAACTTGATGTGATCCGGTCAGAAAAGGTCCAGTTGGCTCAATACATTCAGGATCGTTCCAAGAAGCCGAAGGAACGCTTCAAGGAATTTGTGAAGAATGTGTTCATGCTTCGGTTTATCTTGGGCAAGAAAAAGACCAATTGGGAAGTGAAAGCAAAGAAGGAACTGGACGGCAGCTGGCTGAACATTGTTCCATCCGAAGGGTCTTCCAAATTGCCTTTGGTGGTCTACGGTACTGATCCCGAGAAGACCATTGCCGTCGGGAATGCAATTCTCGATCAAATTCAGATCTATATGGATAAGACGCTGAAGCTGTCGATAGAAGGGCAGCTCAAGATCCTCAACGGCTACATCGATGACAATGGCAATAATATTGTTGGACTGATTGAGACCGCTCAAGTGGATGTGGCTTCAGTCGAGCGAGATATGAGCGAATATCGTCAAACGCTGGGCGTGATTAGCCCGCAGAATTATGCAAATCAGTTGCAGTCGAGTGTTCATAATCTTGAGAACCAACTCAATCTCACACTCGCAAAACAATCTGGGTTGCAGACATCCATCGCAAGTTTGGATGTTCAATTGGCTACGTATCAACCGTATGTTGACTTAGTCAAATCATCTGAAACGGTAAAAAATAACGACCTCAACGTGCAAAAACTTGACGCGTCATTGGCTCAGCTGCGTGCTGATCGCCAAAGCAAATTGGTTACGATGAAGCTCAATGCCCCCGTCATCCTTGCCTTGGATGAACAAATTAAATCGCTTGACGCATCCTTGGCGGCTGCTCGTGCTGCTGCAACGAAGAGTGAGCATAGTTCTGAACAGGTTTCCAAGGATTGGGATCCTCGCTACAAACAACTGTTCAACACCTTGATTGATTTTCATGCCCAAGTGGACCAAGCGACAGCAGAGTTGGGTGGCATTCAGAATGCCATCACCGCGATGGGCGAAAAACAACTGAAGGCCATTGAAGCAGATACCGTCCTCAAGCAAATGAATCGTCGTTTGCAAATGCGTTTGCAGCGGTTAGAGAATTTTTCCGGCAAGGTTTCTTCGTTTGAAGCGATGCTCGCGCAAGAGCACATTTTTACGGGAATGCAAGTGCTTGAAAAGTTCCATGTCAATGCTGAGGGGCAGCCTGACCGCCCGAACCGTTTGATTGCCGTTATTCTGGCGATTGCGATTGCGTTCTTCACCGCCTTGGTGTTGCCCGTCGCATACGACTATCTGAATCAAACCCTGTTGAGCAGTCAGCAGGCATCGAGTATCCCCGGAATTCGCTTGGCCGCTATCGTTCCGAAAATGCGAGCCAGCCAAATGACCAAGAACATGAGTATGTAACTATGAGTACTGATACAGACCTTTCATCACTCGCCGCAGAAACAAACGCAGCTCCCTCTGGAGGTGGCTCCGTTGCGTCGTGGAATACAGGGAATTCCCTGTCTGAATTTTTGAACGCACTCGCAGTTGCACCGGGTACCGCACGGATTTCAATGTCGATTGGCGAACTTGCCAACGCGATTGATCAATCTGCGGAGGATAATCCCGTGGCGGTTGGTGTGAGTGCTATCAAATCCAAACACAACTTGGGGCTGACCGCGCTTAGCTTGGCTGCGTTGTGGGGCAAGTGGGGCAGAAGTACCTGTCTGATCGACCTCGGCAGCGGGAAAAATGCGTTAGGCGGAGCCCTCACTGGTTCTAATCCTGATCTTGATGCCGCCTGCAAAGCCGCTTCAAATGGGCAATCCATTCGTGGATTGTCCCGACTGCACAATCAGATTGGCAACAGTACCGTTATCGCGGCTGGGTCAGCGGATGTCCTTGGACTGCTGTCGACGGGTGCGATTTCAACGCTTGTACAATCATTGCAAACGGATTACAACCGAATCGTCATTGCTGCACCTGCTGCAGAGACCGGGTTCCCTTATCTCGGTTTGTACAAGTGCTGCGAACGACTCATCTTGAGTTTGGTGCAAGGGAAAACACGGGGCGGTCCGGTTCGTGAACTCGCTGAGCAGGCAATGGCGTTGGGCCATCGTCCGTTTGATGCAATTTGGTACGACTAAACTTCAATCTCGTTGCATATCAGATGTCTTCAGTGTTCGCTTCCTCTTGAGGTTGGCACCGTCGACAATCGTCATGCAGCATCGAATATAGGCTAATGCTAACCACGATCGATCGCGGTCAATCTCAACGGCAATGGGTCTTCTTTGGATTCCTTTTTTTGCCCATCTTCATACTCATGTTTATCTTGGGTGTGATGATTACGCGATCAGTTGATCTCGTCTACCCCGTGGCAATTACGCTGGGAATCATGGCGATCATCGGATCTTTGGTTACGGTTGGGATCAATTGGCGCATTGGTCTGTACATGATCATGTTTTTTGTCCTCTGGGACCGTCTGCTGGCCTTCAATCAATCCGGCAGTATCAACGCGACCAAGCTGGCTATTGGCATGACGATCGTCTATATGATGACGGCCATGTTTAATGGACAGTTGCCCGGCTGGGGGCGTCGCATGCTCGATCCTTTGGTCTTTGCGGGGGTGATGTTTGTCGCCGTTACCGCATTCTCTGCGATCTTCATGCCTCATCCTGAAACGGCAATCACGTATATCTCACGACGTACGAATATTGTGGTTGTGCTGCTGATCTTTATGATTGGTGTGAACAACCGCGATACTTTTCACCGGGCAATTCTATTCCTGGTGATTGGGGGTACATTGGTTGCCCTCGTTACATTGAGTGAACCCATTACCGGAAAGGGGCTGCTTGAACGATTGGGCAAAGCGAAGCCCGACATCGGCAGTGGTATCAACGTGCTGCAGACCTATCGTGGTGCGTTTCGAATCATCGGACCATCTGGCGGGCCGAATTTTTACGGCCTCGCCCAGAGTCTCCCCGCTGTGTTAGCATTCGGCTTGTTATTGTACTACCGAGATTTTTGGAAAAAAGCTCTTCTTACGGTTGCGTTGGGACTCATGGTTTTCAATATCATGGGTACAGGCAGTCGTTCGGGTGTTGCAGGATTTGTCTTTGGCGTCGCCGCGATCTTCATGCTTTGCCCCGTCAAACATCGCATGATCAAAATGGCAGTGGCGGTTACAGTCTTGGTAGTTGGGGTTTTTGTGCTCGTCGCCTTGGACACGAATGTCGCAGCAAATCGTTTGACCGATACGACCGGAGCAGACCACACTGCCGCCAATCGCATGGCGTTGTGGCAAATGGCGGCTGACATGTGGACCAATCATCCATGGACCGGCGTCGGGCCAAATGGGTGGTCGTTCAACTATTCCTATTACCGTTTGCCACCCTTGCCCGATCGATTATTGCGTACTCATAACTCATTCATGCAGATGTTTGCGGAATGTGGTGTGCAAGGAGTGTTGGTGTACGTTTCACTCTTCTTCTTCGCGGGATTGAGTTCGTTCAGCGCTGCCTTTGGGACGCGAGACCGGCGTCTCAAATTTGAAGCGATGTCGTTTGCGTCGATTTTGATTGGGTTCTTCATGTTTGCAGGCTCACAAAACGTGCTTGAACATGAACTGTACTTTATCGTCTTTGGAATGTGCGGTGCATCATATAATGTATATCGAAGAGAATGTGAAGGATTAGATGATCTCGGTTCAGATCAACTCTTGCCTCTGCCAGAATTGGTTCGCATTGCTCGCCAAAATGCAAAGCAAAAGCGACTCTTTCCATGTGGTACATGATGTGCGACGGAGCCTACGAATCCTACCTAATAGATTGCAGCACTACTTGATGATTCAATGAGTAAGCGTTATGGCCGATCCCCATCCTGATTGTGAACCTTTCGTGTTGGCAGAACGTACGGCCCATTCTGGCGGTGGATTTCATTTGCCCCCACGCCGACATCGCCGACAGAATGCATTGGCGCGATTTACCCGATTTGTAAGCGGGAGCGTCAGATCTCAACCGTTGTACGCCCTTTTTGGCTTCGTCCTTGTCATTGGCTCAGGATTCTTTTGGTGGTGCAGTGAGCCACTGATTTGGAAAGTCGATGCAGCGGTGGTTGTTTCCGATCCGGAGCAAGTAAGCGCATCAAATTGGTCCTCTAGCGGATTCGATGATACTTCAAATGAAAACACTAGTCGCACGTCTGACCGAGCGATCGCATCGAGCCGAGGCTTTCGATTCCTCAATGCTCAAGACATGTCAGAATTGCTCACCTCAAATGCAATGATCCATAAAGTCCGTGTCGAAGCGGGGCAAGAATTGGCACAGGCGGAGCGAGTTGGTACCAAGCCTCATCTCAATCGTTTTGCTGCAGGTGCACTCAAGAGTCGCAAGCGTGTACGCGCGTTTTATCGACAACTTGGCGATTTGATCTTGGGTACGCCAGCTGCATCGCCAACCGGCTGCCGACCACCACCGACTCATCTTCCGTCGGAAGCTCG
>PJEL010001619.1_pt1 | contig 22296 bp, 16 predicted proteins | sample 1853271 | NCBI WGS metagenome assembly PJEL01 (sample SAMN08108733, study PRJNA415343) | Invertebrate metagenome, whole genome shotgun sequencing project. | host: Globobulimina | place: Sweden: Gullmar Fjord | collected 2015-08
CTATCGAAAAATCATCGAGAGAATGCAGGATACTCAGGGGCTTTTAATTATCGACGAAGCCCAACATCTATCAAAAAAAGACTCTCTTGAAACAGTACGTGCCCTGTATGACGAATCCGGAGTGGTGCGGCATCGAAATCTCGTTTATTTTGAAGGCGAAGCTCGGGACGCGGTCAGACATCGGTTGGATTTTTATGTTCCACCGGTCAGATTCACTCAATTTCCAATCGTCATCTTTGTGCATGGCGGTGGATGGCGAATGGGGTCAAAAGACGATCTGATGGGGCTCTATGGTCGTTTCGGCCAGTATTTTGCTCAAAACGGGATCGCCTTTGCTGCGGTCAATCATCGTCTGACGCCACGCGTGCAACATCCGGATCATCTGTGCGACGTTGTTCAAGCGACTGACTGGCTCTTTCAGAATGCGGGTCAATTCGGCTTCGATCCGTCAAAGGTCTCGTTGTTTGGGCATTCGTCAGGGGCACATCTTGTGAGCCTACTTGCCCTGCAGCCGAACCAATGGGCCAAGGAATGGGAGGCTCAACTCCCGGAGATAAAGTCCGTCATTGCGATGAGTGGACCGTACGACATTCACAGCTGGGCTGATGGTGAACTCGCTGAATTGGACAGTCCGAGTGAGGAAACCAGCTACCAGAAGTGGGAGGCCAGACATCGCGATCGAATCAAACGTACACGGGCAGCGTTCGCATCTGATCATCGCAAGGAAGCTTCGCCGATGTATCTGGTTGGGAATGACGCACCGCCATTCTACCTCGTACATGAAGAGCGTGGCGATGAGATGATCGAGGAGACGAAACGCTTTGCTGCAGCGCTTCAAAATGCGGGTCATTCGCCAATCGTGCAGGAAATGGCGAACACCAATCACATTTCCATGCTAGTTGAACTTCTGCGATCGCCTTCTGTGGCCCTTGATGGCATGATCTCATTTGTCCGCGGCAACAGCGAGTAGGCCGAGCTTCTCAGGAATTTGTAGTCTCTCGAATCACCATTCATTGCCTGTGAATGGGGTTTTTGCATTTTTGTTGAGTGAACATTGAAAGGTCGTTGTCCAGTTTGGGCGTAGTTTGCGAGTGTACAGGTGAAGGCAATAACAAATTGCAACTACCCAAACCTTGAGCAACATGCTCACCCCGTCTTGAAAGGACGAAACGATGACTTACGAAACGATTAACGCAGAAACGACCGCCAACGGCATCACTTCCAACTCCAAGTCTAAGACCACAAAGCGGACCGGCCGCCTAGCGAGAATCGCTGTCCTAGCCAGCGTAGCCTTCGGGCTTTCATTGTCGCTCGCAGCTGCATCCACTTCATGGGCTAAAGAAGGCGAGATCAAGTTCACCAACAGCACCGCGGTTAAAGCGACTGACCTCCATGTCAAATTCAAGCGTGGAAGTTTGAAGGTTGTTAGCATCAGTCCAGTGAACTCACTGCCCGTCAACGATGCTGCTGACACTCGTAGCACGGTCAACTTCAAAGCTGGTCTCGGCGGCGATGGCGTTCCTGCTGGTGGCAGTATGATCGTGAAGTTCGAGTACTCGGGTTCTGATCCAATCGTTGAGGAAGCCAAGTGGACGAACGGCAACACGCTTAAACCAGAAAAAGGAGACTTCATTCCAGGTGGCACATTGGGATCCACCGACATCACCTACGGTTTCGACACAAGTATGTCTGCGACCGGCGATGGTTTCTACATGGTCTTTATCGATCATCAAGCATACGACTTTGTCACGTTCCCTGGCGAAAACGGTGAACAGGCAGCAGCTCGATTGGCACAGCTCGTTGACGATACCGAGTGGGGCCAAGTGTTAGCTCAAGAAGGTGCAATGGGTCAGATCACAAGCTACTCACTCTACCCCAATGAGCCCAATATCTTCATCGAGATTCTGCAGCAAGATTCCACCATGCCTTTGATCCTGGATGAATGTCACATGCAGCTGCAGGTTGACAACTTGGTGGCAGGTCAGAAGGCCCAGTTCACCATCAACGATCATCACGAAGGCATGGTCGTCGCAATCGTGTACAGCCTCAAAGAAGGCTACACCGGCGTGAACAACGTCTTCGGATACTGCGGTGGCTTGGGTCTCAAGGGTGTCTCACCTGACAGCCTCATCGGACAAGGTCCCATCGTCGGCGGACAGTACACCAAGATGCTCCCCATCCCACCCTCCACAGCAGGACTCGAGCTCCATGTGCAAGGCATCCTTCGAGATACCTGCCCCGGCAGTTGCCAGTCCGGCGTCGTCAGCCAAGTGATTCAATAAACTGATTTCAAGAACGCATGATTGATAATCTGAATATTCCATGAACGGAATCACCACAAATACCACACTGATTCCCGTCATAAAAAAGCAAGGCCCGAAGTCGAAAGACTTCGGGCCTTGTTGGTTTTTGGGTGCGTTACAAATTATGTTTCAAAGTTGTTGTCCGGTCGAGTCGTGGATTGCGAGTTTGCAGGTGAAGGCAATACCAAATTGCAACAACCTGACTCACTTATTCCATACTTGAGCAACATGCTCACCCCGTCTTGAAAGGACGAAACGATGACTTACGAAACGATTGACGCAGATACGACCGCCAACGACATCACTTCCAACTCCAATTCTAAGACCACAAAGCGGACCGGCCGCCTAGCGAGAATCGCTGTCCTAGCCAGCGTAGCCTTCGGGCTCTCATTGTCGCTCGCAGCTGCATCCACTTCCTGGGCTAAAGAAGGCGAAATTCAGTTCACGAACAACACTGGAACAAAGGCAACCGACCTGCATGTCAAGTTTCAGCGTGGTAGTCTAAAAGTTGTTAGCATTAATCCAGCGAATTCGCTTCCAGTAAACGATGCCAGCGACTCCCGCAGTACCGTCAACTTCAAAGCAGGCCTTGGTGGCGATGGCGTCCCCGCTGGTGGAAGTATGACAGTGAAATTTGAATACTCCGGCTCTGACCCGATCGTCAAAGAAGCATGGTGGACCAAGGGCAATACGCTTACCCCTGAGAAGGGTGATTTCATCTCTGACGGCAAACTTGGTACAAGTGACATTACCTATGGCTTTGATACCAGTAGAGCTGCTACCGGGGACGGATTCTATATGGTCTTTATCGATCAACAGCCTTACGACTTCATCACGTTCCCGGGCGAGAATGGCGAACAGGCAGCCGCACGGCTGGCGCAGCTGGTTGACGATACACAGTGGGGCCAAGTTCTGGCTCAAGAAGGTGCTGGAGGCCAAATCACGAGTTACTCGTTGTACGCCAATGAACCCAATATCTTCATTGATATCTTGCAGCAGGACTCAACCATGCCGTTGTTCCTCGATGACTGTCAACTGCAGCTGCAGGTCGACAATCTAGTTTCAGGTCAAAAGGCACAATTCACGGTTACTGACCACCACGAAGGTATGGTCGTCGCTATCGTGTACAGTCTCAAGGAAGGCTACACCGGCGTGAACAACGTATTCGGATACTGTGGTGGACTCGGTCTCAAGGGTGTCACACCTGACAGCCTGATCGGACAAGGTCCCATCGTGGGCGGACAATACACGAAACAGCTTCCCATTCCGCCCGGCCTCAACGGACTCGAACTTCACACTCAAGCCATTCTTAGAGATACCTGCCCCGGCAGCTGCCAGTCTCAAGTGAACAGCCAAGTGATTCAATAGTCCGCTTGAATGATTGAGGAACTACTGATTAAAAAACACCTGAACGGAATCACCACAAACACCTTACTGATTCCCGTAAAAGAACAAGCAAATCCCGAGGTTGAAAAACCTCGGGATTTGTGTTGTTTTTCAGCAAGCCTGGATGCTCTATGAGCAGTGCACTCACTTGTGATGTCAGATCACAGAGGATTTCAACGGAGCGCACACCACAGTGAGCGATGGTGCAATTTCAGGATGCACACATAAGTGATTAGAGCGATTCAGCAGAAAGAAGGCTGGAACCGATTGTTAGCATCGGCCAATTCTGCTCAGTGCAAAAATGAGAAAATGCCCCCCGAAGGACTCGAACCTTCAACCGGCTGATTAAGAGTCAGCTGCTCTGCCAGTTGAGCTAGGGAGGCAGAAGGATTGGCCGACAGTGACATTCTCAATGACCATGCAATTCTTACTACAACTATCTAATCTGAGGTTTGGTTGGCCTCTTCAAGGTAGCAGAGTTGGTCAAATCCGTACAGTCAATGCGGTAAATCGGCGGGAGCATAGGCAAGATGGGGGCAGAATCAAGGTTTCTACCCCCAGTTTGAGGGGGCCAACGGGCCTTCGGGACTTGACAATTCGCCCTCTGAACACTACATTCCACGCCCGGATTTGGAGGTCCAGACCGGCTCACGGTTGGCGTACGCCGTCATGTCCCTGAGTCTTGGCCAGTGGTACTCTTGGTTCGGTTGCCTTATGGTATTAAAGCGTGTATGAAACGCTGGTGATATCACCAGTTTTACTATTTTCTTGATTGAAATTGAACGACAGGCAGGAGATTCTGTCATGGTTCCAACCCATCGAACCTCGCCCGGCCGCAAGCGCCGGCGACGGTCCCATCTCGCGATCAAGGGTGCACATACCGTGCTGTGCCCAAATTGCGGTGAAGTCAAATTGCCCCATTGCAAGTGTGGCAGTTGTGGTTATGTGCGTCCAGGTCTGCAAATCCGCGTCGAGGACGAGGAATCATAAACAATGCGAATCGCATTAGACGTGATGGGGGGCGACAATGCTCCCGAGGCATCGCTCGATGGCGCGGTGGCTGCGCTGGATTTGCTCGCTGATGACGATGAACTCGTCCTCGTGGGCAACGAAGACATCATTGTGGCTGGGCTCAAAGAGCGCGGTTGCAACGATGGTCGCATTGAGATTGTCCCCTCCAACAACGACATTTCGATGAACGAGATCCCTGTCGAAGCTGTCCGAGCAAAATCGGACAGCTCGATTGTGAAGACTGCTCGCTTGGGTGGACGCAAGGCTGAAAAGCGTGCGGACATTGTGATTTCTGCGGGCAATACCGGTGCTTTTGTTACCGCAGCGCAGATGGAGATGCGACGTCTGCCCGGCGTGCATCGACCGGGGATCGGCGTCCTGATGCCCACTTTTGGTGGTCCCGTCGTGATCTGCGATGTTGGGGCAAATCCAGAGCCCAAGGCGCATCACCTTTGGCAATACGGGTTGATGGCGGAAACTTACGCGAAATTTATCCTCGGGATTGATGCTCCTCGTGTCGCTCAGATGAATATCGGCGGCGAAGCAGCCAAGGGATCGGAGAGCGTCAAACGTGCTCGCTCGTTCTTTGACAAAACGCCAGCCTGCGACTATCGCGGTTATATCGAAGGTCGTCAGATCTTTGATCATGCAGCTGATGTCGTCGTCACTGACGGATTCGTCGGCAATACGATTTTGAAATTGGCAGAGGGAATGGCTGCGGGCATGTTCCGCATGATCATGGCGGAGATGAAAGAGACCATGCCGGGCGAGATGGTCGAGCAGTTTGGACCCATTATCAAGCAAATTTATGCCAAGCATGACTATCACGAAGCGGGTGGCGCACCGCTGCTTGGAGTGAATGGCATTTGCGTTATCTCCCATGGCTCTTCACAGGCACGCACCATTACGAGTGCCATTGTCAAAAGTAAAAATATGGTTACCTCCGGCCTGAACGATGCCATTGTCCAACGCCTCGGCGAAACAAGTGGAGTAGCGGAAGCGTGAGCAATCGTCGATACGGAACCAGAATTCTCGGATGCGGAAGCGCTCTACCAGAAGGTGTTCTTACCAATACCGACTTAGAGAAGCTCATTGATACGAATGATGAGTGGATCGCTCAACGTACCGGTATTCGCCGACGACATAAGTGTGACCCAAGCAAGGGTGAACACGTACGATCGCTGTCCACTAAAGCTTTGCAAATTGCATTGGACGAATCAGGCTTGGTAGGCAGTGATCTTGATTTGGTAATTGTGGGCACTGTGACCGGAGAGATGACGTGCCCCAGCACTGCTTGTCGAGTAGCCGAAGCAGTCGGAGCTACGCCTTCCGGTGCATTTGATCTTGGTGCAGCCTGTTCAGGGTTTGTGTATGCACTTAACGTGGGCGAATCGCTGATCCAATCTGGCCGATTTCGTACGATTGCAGTAGTCGGCTGCGATACCTTGACGAGCATCGCAGATTACACCAGTCGCCGTGTTTCTATTCTGTGTGGCGACGCCGCCGGTGCAGTGGTTTTGCAGCGATCAGAAGATGACCTTGAGGTCGGCTGTATGCATCAGATCATGGAATCAGATGGCAGCCACTGGTCTGACCTGTACATCCCGCGATGCGAAGCGGATGCACCGGATGATGCGGATTGGAATGAGGTCAAGCTCGAATATCTGCAAATGAACGGACGCGAAGTGTATCGCTTTGCTGTGAGTACGTTTAGAAAGACCGTTGAACGTGTGCTCGATGAAAACAACTTAACGGTTGATGATATTGCAATGTTGATTCCTCACCAGTCAAACAGGCGCATCATCGAATCGACTATGGAAAAATTGAAACTGCCGCCTGAAAAAGTCTGTATCAACATTCAGAACTATGGCAACAGCAGCGCCGGTAGCGTGCCGCTCTGCTTCGATCAAATGATTCGAGCTGGCCGCGTAGGCAAGGGCGACAAAGTCCTCTTTGTAGCATTCGGCGGCGGGTTGACTTGGGCGTCCAGCTTGTGGCAATTGTAATAAATAAGCCACCTCAATCCTACCCCTGTGAGCAATCTTCACTCAATTTGTGATAATGAAATCTCTGCTAGAGCTTTGCGCTGCGCAAGATGCAAACGGCCGATCAGCGACGATGCGGCAGCTGTCGGTGATTCGACAGGTGACTCATGCAGTGGTGCGCGGTCAGCATTCAACAATTGCTGACTGATCTCTAGCAGTTGATCAGCGGGGATGCGGCTTGGTGGTTTGGCCAACGACCAATGCGTATGGAGCGGATCAGCATCTTCTTCGGAGGCGTTCACTGCATGCAAGATTCCATGCGTGCCCATGGCCTGTAACATCAATACGACCGCAGCCGCATTGATCTGAGTCTCGTGCGCAATTTGGGTTGCGTTGGATGAATCTCCATTCTCAAATCGATGGGCAATGGCCTGTGCAATGGGGAGAATAGACACGGGGTCAGTCATCGGCGGAACCTGCGGACGCTCTTCAATCTGCTGTTGCTCAAACAGACTACCTTCTAAATGTTTGAGAGTGCTTGCCACTTCCAAGCCGAACAAAATGATCCCCCACATGAAGTAGACCCACATCATGAGTAACGGGATCAATCCCAAAGTGCGGTACAGTATTGCATATCCTGCATTGTTGCCGCCGAATGCTCCGGACAAATAATTGGTAAGCAGGTTGGTCCCGGCTGAAAAAAGGAGAGCTGAGACCACTGCTCCGATACTCGCTGCTCGCAGTGGGAGGCGAACGTTCGGCATAAATGAATACAAGAAGAGCATAAAGAGCCAAATTGTTCCGAAGGATGTCAAGACGCCCACGACATAGAGAATCGATGAGCCGAATCCTACTTGCGATACCCATCCTGAGAATCGTTGCTCAACAAAGAAACTCAGGTACAACAGGCCGGGCCCGATCGTGAGAACCATCCAATACAAAGGAAATCGGCGAGCGATACTGCGATTGCTATCAACACGGCAAATGGTGTTGAATGTGCGTTCAATAGCAGTGAGTAACCCGACCGACGCCCAGGCGAGCAAGAGAATGCCAATCAAACCGATGGAACTAAAACTGATATTGTTTTCTATTTCACTTACTGTAGTGGAAATGAACTGAAGTACCGTCTGGGATTCTTCGTTCTCATCAGCGACCCCCGGCATAAAGATCTCATCAAGACTAGCGCTCGTACCAACCCGTAGTACGAGATCTTGGAAAGCGGAACGATCTGCTGCTCCCTGAGTTCTGCCGAACGCTTGAAACAGAACCATGCTTAGAGCTAAGACAGGAATGAGGCCAAAGATGGTGCGAAAGGAAAGGGCTGCTGCCATTTGGCCCGCCCGATCTTCGCGCAGCTGACGAAGGCCTTGGCGCCCGACTGCGATCAAATACCGAATGGCCGTCTGCCAACGAGTGAGCTCAGATTCCGGGGTGGTGAGTAGGCGTTTGACAACTCGGAGTAGTGGATTGTGCATTGTGCTGATCCTGGACGCGAGAAGAGGTGGATGTTCTCAGATCGGTTTTCAAATTTTGGTTTCAGACACCGGTATTGTATCGACAGAATGCAAGTGACGGGATGTGCAGTTAACTTGGGCAGGGTCAATTTGTGGCCCAAAACCGTTGAGAAGAGCGCAATCAAGGCAATCAGCGTGTCGACCTAGCCAAATAACAAAATCTGAGAAATGATGGGGGTTAGTTTCAGATCATTCTGGTAGAATATCACTCGAAGACCAATAAAGGAGTTTTCGTTGAGGTATACGCCAGTGGGGTGTGTAGAGAGCAATATATTTGAAGAGAAGAATTAGGAGTATAGCGAAATGAAGAATGGATCTATAAAAGCAATTTTGGCTGCCAGCGTTGTCGCGGCGTCCTTTGGCGGTGTGGCCATCGCAGATGACATTTTAGCGGTATCGTGGGCCGGTGATGCCTACACCATCGATTCTGGAACAGGCGGCGGAACGCTCTTGGGAGCGACCGGGTTTGCGAGTATGAACGGCATGAGCCGGGATGGCAGTGGGCGGTATCTCACATCTGTGCGCTTCACGGACCAGTTAGTGGAAGTCGATCCTGTGACCGGTGCGGGCTCACTGGCAGCCACACTTTCCATGGACATGGATTTGCGCGGGCTGGCCTTTGATGGCAGCACACTGTATGCCGTCAATGATATCGGCTTCGGCAACAATGATGAGTTGTACTCAATTGATTCAAACACTGGCACAGTGACTCTCATTGGTGCAACAAGCCACGGTGGGATTCAAGGTTTGGCGTACGGTCCTGATGGTGTCCTATACGGGTATGACATTGGTGCAGGCTTGCTGACCATTAGTACGGTATCTGGTGCAAGCTCAGCGGTGGGGGCACCTGGGATTGGCGAGATTCAGACCATTTCATTCGACTCAAGCGGAACACTTTGGGGTTGCCGAGACAACCTCTACACGATTGATACTTCTACGGGAGCAGAGACATTGAGCTCCTTTGGCAACGGACGTTACGACGATGTGCGTGGCATGGAATTCGTTGGCGATGGCCCCAGTGATTGCTTGACCATGACCGTTGATATTCTCGTCGCTGGCGGAAACGCAACGTGGGATGTCAGTGGCGCAACGCCAGGCGAACAGGTAGCTGTAGTGTATGGCCACCAAGATGGCTCGACTGTTGTCAATGGTTTTGCGAACTACTGTGCTACATTTGCCATCAAGGGCGTCAGTGCATCACGCCTCATCTGTAAGAAGAACGCAGATGGTGGTGGCAATGTCAGCTGCTCGAAACCCATTCCTGGTAGTGCTGTTGGCGTTCGCGTCCTCTCACAAGCGGCAGAGCGTGGCACGTGCCCAGAAGAATGCATGTCCAACTTGGATGACCAAGTCGTACTTTAAAAGGAGAGCTGTTTCGATCAGCGAACGAATCGTTTCGAAACAACAAGATCTCGCAACATATCAAACGGGCCCTTGCAACATATGCAGGGGCCCGTTTTCTTGTACCAGTTGATTGAACCTATGTAGATGGTCATTTGGGAAATGTTAAAGTCTCAAGATTGCTCACAACACAGGTGGCTGGTTCGACCGCCTGGGTATGTACAGTCTTACCCTTGAGAGCAGAGGGTACGCTGATACTGAATGACGCATTCCCATTTAGATCCGCACGCTTCTTGCCAATGATGGTCGGTTTGTTGATGCCGACGGTGACACCCGAACAGCCGGGAACGTTGCGTGATCCTGTTTGAACCCCTGCGATGAGGTAGACCACTTTGCCGGGGGTGGCACCATTCACTTCAACAATGTTGTCGCGTCCGGGGATACCCGGTGCAAAGGGTTGCGTTGTGAGTTGACCGGAGATGAGATAGCATTTGCCCGCTCTTGCGCCAACTTCATTGTTGTACGCAGCGGTTACAAAGAAATCGAGATGCCCATCGTTGTTAGCATCTCCAATGCCATGAGCGTCAAATCCAAATCCCTCGCCAGCAACGATGCTCGTAAACGTGCGGATGATTGAGCCGTCTGCGCCGGAGAACACTTGTGCACGACCTGCTCCAGGTGCGCCACCACCATGCGCCCATCCTGCTAACAACAGGTCTGCATGACCATCTCCATTCACATCGCCACAACCGCGCCCAATTCCAAATCCATCGCCTTGTTGCCCAAGCCACTCGTGGAGTACCGAGCCATCAGCACCATCGAACACATACGCTTTGCCAGCATTTCCGCCGTTGGTTGTATCGGCGAAATCGCTGATGTAGATATCGTTCGTGCCATCCTTGTTTACATCACCAGATGAAGCGATGAAGTACTGTGTAAATCCAGATGCGTTACTGCCAGTTGGATCGAGCGTGTGGATCAATGTTCTGGTTTTGCCGGAATATACGTAAGCTCGACCATTCTGCTGTGGATTGCCTTTGGGGGCACCGATGACGAGATCGTTTACATTGTCATGATCGATGTCACCGAGGTTTGCGAGCGAGTGTCCGAATTTGTCAAACTCTGTTTCCGCATCGATGGTATCAATGACCGATCCATCGACGCCGGACAGCAGATAAACTCGTCCGCCGGCATTTCCAAACACAGCTTTGTTGTTTTCCGCACCGACGGCTACATCATTGACTTGATCATTGTTGACGTCGCCAATGCCTGTCACGCCAGCGCCGAATCGTTCGAGGTCTTCTTGCCCTTCGAGCGCAAGTATGACATGGCCATCTACGCCGGATAGAACATAAGCTCGCCCCGCGCCAGTCCCTGGTGCGCCGATGATCACATCACACACCAGATCGCCGTCAACATCCCCAGCATCTCGCGCAGAGAAACCTGCTGTTTCACCTGCAGTTGTGTTGGTGTATTGCCATAGCTCTTCGCCGGTGCGTCCTGAATACAGATACACCTTGCCTGCATTGTTTCCTCCTTCATCATTAAACGGTGAAGTGACAATCACATCTTGCGCACCATCGCTATTCACATCAGGGATTGGCGAGGAGACCCAACCAAAGTTGTCGCCGGCTGTTTCGCCGATGAAATCGTGGAGCATGATTCGATTGTCCGCTGCGCTTGCGTACGACGAGAGGCACATCACGAACAATGCGGTGGCCGATGCAGCGGAACAGCAGGGGAGTAGATCGTGTAGGGAAAATCTACATGAGGTGCACTTGTGGGTCGACTGAGTAGACATCGGCGAGGGTCCTTTCCGACTGATGACATTCTGAAATGACTGGTGTGAACGCAGGTCGCATGCACATTTGGTTGACTGCCGGTGGGTGGACAGGTATGCAATCACACTCAGGTGGGAGCTCGGTTGGTGAGCAAGGTGGCATACGTGTTATCTGCAGTCCTCTTGATTGGAGTATCGCCTATCGTCATTCCCACGGCTATCCGATTCGTGCTCATTTCGAAATGAGCATTGATTGCCTGCCCCAGCGGTGGCTGCCATTCATCCATAAGCGCAAAGAAATAGGCTGATTCTGGTGAATCAGCCTACCTGGAGTAACCTCAGTTTTTTAGTATAAAAAATACGTGCTTAGTTCTTCTCAGATCGCCTGCGTTTGAGTTCAGCATCGATGAAGCCTTGGATTTCACCGTTCATCACGCGAGGTGGATTCATGACCTCAAAATTCGTCCGATGGTCTTTTACGCGATTGTCATAGAAGACGTACGAACGGATTTGTGTGCCCCAGCCTCGATCTATTTTTCCGCCTGATGCTTCGCTTAGTTCTCTTTCACGTTTTTCTTCCGCAAGGGCTTCGAGCTTGGCGGTCAACACTTGGAGTGCTGCTCGCTTGTTTTGCAATTGATCCCGATGGGTTGAGGCGACGACCATAATCCCGGTCGGAATATGCACCATGCGCACCGCACTGGCGACCTTGTTCACATTCTGTCCGCCCGGGCCGGACGAACGAGCGAATGCAGAGATATCAAGATCGCGATCCGGGATCTCGAGATCGACATTCTCGAGCTCTGGAACGACGTCCACGGTTGCAAAGCTCGTTTGCCGTTTCCCTTGCGCATTGAAGGGAGAAACGCGGGCCAACCGATGGGTGCCACGTTCACATTTCATATAACCGAATGTAAACGGGCCCTTGACGTGCAACGTAACTGAATTGATACCAACTTCGGTGCCATGTGACTTTTCAACTTCTTCGACTTTCCATTTCTGGGATTCAAAAAAGTAGGCGTACATACGAAAGAGCATTTCCGCCCAGTCGTTGGCTTCGGTTCCACCGTCGCCCGCAGAAATGGTAATGAAACAATCGCGATGGTCGTGTTTTTCTGAGAGCAGCGACTGGACTTCGACCTGCTCCATCTTCGAGGTCAATTTGAATAGCGATTCATCTGCCTCGACCATCAGATCATCATCATTTTCCTCACGCGCCAATTCATAGGTTAGACAAGCATCTTCAAAATTGGTTTGCAGGTTTCTGAGGGGCGTAATCTGCGCTTTGAGGAGTTTGAGTTCGGAAACGATTTTTTGGGCGGCGACCTGGTCGTCCCAAAAATCCGCTTGGCCCATTTTATCTTCCAGTTCACCGGATCGCGTTACTTTGTCATCTACTTTAAAGAGAATCACGGATTGTTAAAATCCGCGCCTCGAGATCATCGATGACAGGTTGATGGGCGTGGTAATGCATTCGTTGTTTGTATCCCTGAGTAAGAAAACTAGTGGCTAATCACGGTGCAACGCATGGCTGCGAATATCCGGAGCAGATGGTAGCGGGCGAGGATTGGGATACCACCCGCAGCCAGTGAATCACGTGATTCCCGATAGAAATGCTTTGATTCTTCTCAATCCTTCAATGATGTTCTCGTCAGAGGTCGCATAACTTAGCCGAATATGATGCGTTCCGCACCCACGAAAATCGTCGCCGGGTACGACCGCCACACGCGCCTCTTGGAGAAGCGCATCTGCGAATTCGATCGCGGTACGGATCGGCTTGCCTTCAGGTGAAGTCTTACCAAACCAGCCGGATACATCAGGGAACAAGTAGAATGCGCCAATTGGCACCGCACAAGTAACATTGGGAAGATCATCCACTAAGCCGACCATCAAATGTCGTCGACGAGCGTAGATAGTACGCATTGGGGGCAGATCGTCTTTCCCGTTTTCGAGTGCTTCGACGATCGCGGGATAGCAACAGGCGGTAATACTCGTGTTCATTTGTGATTGCAGTCTCGCCATAGCCTTGGCCAACTCCACTCGGCCGCAGCCAGCATAGCCGATCCGCCATCCTGTCATGGCGTGCGATTTACTTAGGCCGTTGATCGTGACGAAGCACCCTTCTTCGATCCATTGGCCAATACTTGCAAATTCTAAATCATCATCGTAAATAAGATGTTCGTAAATTTCATCGCACAAGACAATGAGTTCGCAAGCGTGGTCATCCCCTTGGGCAATGCGTTCACGGGCCTCTCGATTGTGTTGGTTGATTACTTCTGCAATTGCCTTGAGTTCATCGGGAGAATACACCATGCCGGTGGGATTGCTCGGCGAATTGAGAATCAAGACGCGACTCTTTTCTGTGAGCGCGTTGCGCAATTCATTTGGGCCGAACTTGAAGTTGGTTTCTGCCGTGGTATGAATCTCAACCGTGGTGCCATCAGCGAGGCCGGTCATTGGTGCATAGCTTACCCAGCAGGGCGTTTGGATGATGACTTCATGTCCCGGATCGACGAGGGCATCAATGGCCAAATACAACGACATCTTTGCGCCGGCGTTAATAACGACATGCTCTGCGGTCATATCTGCGAGGTTATTCTCCTCGCGGAACTTGCGAGCGATAGCCTCGCGGGCATTCGGATCACCGGCGGAGGCTACGTATTTCGTCCAGCCTTGAAAGAGTGCATCGCTGGCGGCTTGGCAAATGTGGTCGGGAGTAGGGAGGTCCGGCTCGCCAGCACCAAATCCGATGACGTCGATCCCCTCCGCCCGCATGGCTTTGGCTTTCGCGGAGACTTCGAGCGTCGCGCTTGGTTTCAATCGGGAAACACGTTGAGACAGTTGCATCTTCTTCATGATAAAGACAGGGTACGCTCACAATCACAAAACACCACCGTCTATGCCGGGCGAGCTTGGTGAATCGGGTGTGGGTCGTAAAGCCATCTTCTTACGCCTCTTTCTTGCGGATTCGTCTAGAATCAGCCATGTGCCAAACTGAGGAAGTTCATCCGGCTGGATCGATTGCCATCAAACCAGCCCATGATCCAGCGGATCATCGGTTGCACTGCATTTCGTGCGGGTACGATCTTCACACGATCGACCTAGCTTCGAAATGCCCGGAATGCGGGTGTGAGGCGAGCGAAAGTGTGGGTGTCCCCCACATGTCAAAGTCGTGGCGATTCGGGTTCTTGCTCTTGGCTTTGTGGGTGCCGATTTTCTGGGTGCCGTATCTGTTTGGGTTTTATTTGATGTACACCCAGTCCGCAATCTTCCCGAGCCTATTTTGGATCTACCCGATAGTGGATTGGGCATCCAATCTCCATCTCGTCGTTGGGTTTTGGCTCATCTTGCAGCCATCCGTGGGTGGTCGTATCACGCTTTGGTCGGAATCCTATCGCAGCAAGGCGAAGGTTACATTTTGGATCTGGGCGGGTATTCAGATCCTGCAGATACTCACGGGTATCGCGTGGTATCTCACCGGTATACAGTTCAGGTTTGAAGGTCAGTATCATTTAGAGGAGATTCTCGATAGCGCGCTTTTAGCGGTTCTGTTCAGTTATCTGGCGATGTATGCAGCAGTATTTGGAAGGACCGTTGGATGGAGCCGGTTAGCAAACCTCACTTCGCAGATCGCGATAGTTGGCGTCATGCTTTTTGCATTCCAAAGTATCCAAAAGTTGGCGATGTGGATAGCCGAATTCTGGGCGCAGGATTACTACAATCAACTCATGGCTGGTGGGTCGGCAGACGAACCCCTCCTACTCACAATCATTAGATTCTTGGGAATTGGTCTTTGGGTGTTCTGGTATGCGTATGTACTCGTGATGACCATCGTTGCTTTCTATTGGTGGAGAAAAGCACCGCGGTTGATTCCGACGACATGATGAGGTGATAGGAGAGCCCGCGCTGTCAGTTTGGTTTCGTCTCAGGAACACCAAGCGAACTTAATTGATTGAGTAGTATGCTGGCTGAATGAAACAAGGTGAGAGTATATAAATGAATTCATCGACGAATGATAAGGCCGTTTCCGCTGAACCACTTGAGAACATCTGTCCGGCTAGGCGAATCTGCATTTTCTGCCGTTATGACATCCGTGGTTTGGATACCGATTCGAAGTGCCCAGAATGCGGACGTGATATTGAACTGAGTCTTCGCGCTCCATTGATGCCGCGTACGTGGCGATTCGGGTTTTTGCTCTTGGCGTTGTGGTTTCCGTTGTTTGCGATGGGGAGCATCTTCTATCGAGTGATCATCGAGAACATCGGGCGGCGGGACATCGGATACGTGATGTCATGGATTCCCAATGTCATTTTGGCTTGCGGATTCTGGTTTATCCTGCAAACACCAGTACGGGGAGACGTTGCTCCTGCGATTGCGGGCCAACGGCGCAAATCAAGGAACGTGTTGGACCTTTGGCTCTTGTGGAACGGCGTCCTAGCTGCACTGCATGTATGCTCAGAGATCTTTCGCGGATCGATACCTGATGAAGTTCCTCTTTTCCTATCACCCGATGTGAGCCTGTTTATTACTGCATTTCTATTGTACTACAGCACGGATTATTTGAACGCATTTGGAGAGGAAGTAGAATGGAAGCCGACGGTTCGATCGCAACATAAGCTGGGAAAGCGAACGGCGATACTCTTCGTCTTGCTCGGGGCAACCAGTCTCGTGGGCACATTGGTTCTTATTACGACTGGTGATTACTCTCCGGGCCCCAACCTTCTGCAGCTGAACTCAGGAAACTGGTACACGACCATCCTCCGCTATTTCACCGTCGTGATTTGGCTGTTCTTTATAGTTACCTTGTGTAAGCTCAGTTGGCTAGCCTTCTCCTATTGGCGGAATGCTCGCATGCTGGTTATTCATCTATGATGGGCAATTGCACTGGATACTGAGGCTGCTTTCCCTTCAGTACTGCATACACATCGCGCACAACATCACTCATCCGAATCATGCCGACCCGACTGCGGCCGGCGATATGCGAGGTCAATTTCACATTATCGCAACTCAACAGTGGGTAGGACTCATCAAACGGCTCGGGCTGATGAACATCAAAGACACCAAATGCGTCTGGATTGGCGATAAGAAATTCAGCGGCTGCTTCGGGATCGACCACCATGCCCCGCGACGCATTGAGAATAATCGCATTGGACTTCAAGAGATCAAATGCGTCTGTTCCTATGAGGTTAGTGTTGCTTGGGCGCCCATCCACATGAATGGTCACAATGTCCGAAGATGTCAGCATCGCCTCACGAGTTACCGGGGTCGCACCGCATCGTAGTTCGGCTGGGAAATCCAACAAATCGTGGTACAAGATCGTCATACCAAACGCTGAGGCAACCTTGGCGAGCGCTTGACCAATTCGCCCAAACCCGTAGATGCCTAGCGTCAATTCGGCTAACTCTCGGCTGGCGACATTTTGATTGCGATGGGCCTGCCAGTTTTCAATCGTCGTCAGGGCGTTCGAGACCGGCTCCCGTGGCCGTGTCCGATCCAGAATGTGAGCAAGAACGTACTCTACGACGGACGGGGTGTTCGCATCAGGTGTATGGACAACTTCAACTCCACGGGCTCGGCAGGCGAGGACGTCGATGTTGTCAAATCCCACACCAGCCCGACCAACCACCTTGAGATTCGGAGCTTTCTTCAACAGATCCTCGTGGATTTTGGTGTAGGTGCGAATCACCAATCCGTGAGCCTGGCAGAGATGAGCATCAAATTCCGGTGCATCTGAAGCGCATTGAACCAATGACACTCCCGGCTGGGTGGTCAACCACTCCACGGATTCTGGCGAAAGCGGTTCGGTTTGCAGGATGTTCAGTGATTCCATCTACAATCGTAATCCACGTGACGATGTTCGCCCACCGGGGCCCAGTGATGATATTTCGGATCGACTGGAGCAATCGCGGACCCCTCGCCGATGCAATAGGTATAACCCACGAAAATCCAAGAGCCCTTGAGAAGATCGCTGAGCACGCACTCAGCCCTAATGCAGGATGAAGACGTAAATGTTGAAACAATCACTACAGATCGGCCGGACAGGTGGTTTGAAGGCCTTAGCGATGATCATTGCCGGATGCGTATTGGTCAGCGGCTGCACCAGTACGGACAAAGATTCTCCTGCAGAAACGACGATGGCGGAGTATGGCCGCCCACTTCGTCCGGGTGAGCGGGCATTGCGCAAAGTGAATGATCCCTCTACCGTCCGTCGATTGGCTCGGACTGTCCATGCCTCGAACGATCCGCTTCTTATTCAGGCGCTGGAGGGAAGCAAGGATTGGTACAACATGCCGTCCGCCAAGACCCACTTTCCTATTGAAGATATTACTTGGGCTCGGGCGCAACGTACCGTTGATCGGTTGACTGAGATTTTGCGCACGAAGCCAAGCCGCGACGCATTTGTCAGTACCATTGAACGTGAGTTCGATCTCTATCAATCCGTAGGTTGGGATGGATACGGGACGGTGCTCTTCACGGGATATTGTGCACTGGAGTTCGATGCTAGCCTAGAACCGTCGGGCGATTTCATGTACCCGCTCTACCGCCGGCCGAGCGATCTAGTTTCCGATGAACGTACAGGAAAACCGTTGGGGCAAAAAATGTCTAACGGTTCGATTCGGCCGTACCCCTCACGCGAAGAAATTGAAGCATCGAATATGCTTGCCGGGTCCGAACTGGTATACCTCGCCCACCCGCTTGATGCTTACATCATTCACGTCAACGGGTCCGCCAAGCTCAAATTACGCAACGGGGACATTATGTATGTGGGTTATGCGGGCAAGACGGATCGTGAATACCGCAGTTTGGGGAAAGCCATGATCGACCGTGGTCTGATTGATCCCGCCAAGATGAGTTTGAAAGCCATCCGCGATCACTATCGTTTTGATACTGCCGGGCTACAAGATTTGTTGAATGTAAATGAGAGTTATGTGTTCTTCACACAATACCAAGAGAATAGTTGGCCAGCTGGTTCATTGAATGTTCGGGTTACAGAAAAGAGATCGTTGGCTACGGACAAGAGTATCTTTCCACGTGGCGGGCCGATGATCGTCGAGACGCAAATTCCCACATACGGCGGGGGAGTTCGGCCGTTTACTCGCATAATGGTCGATCAGGATACCGGCGGCGCTATCAAGGCACCGGGCCGGGCAGATATCTACATGGGTGAAGGCAGAGCGGCAGAAATCATTGCCGGCCAACAAAAACGCGAAGGGCAGATGTACTACCTGTTCCTCAAGTCGGGCGGTTGATCGGGAGCTCAAACGATACTAGCCGATTTCCACACACGGACGGATCAGTTGTTCTCATCGCGAGGATTGAGAATACCGCCGTACGACCTGCCCCCTGATCCTTTGGGTGAGATAACGAGGCCGACCGTGGTGTCATCGCGTTCATTGTCGTAGGTTGCGTCAAAGCCCATATCGAATTGTGGGAGTCGCTTGGAAAGGCCGAACACCAGATATCGGAATTCATCTTCATCAAGATCGTAGTTGGAGGCAAAACGCACTTTATAACTGGGTGTGATTTGATATCCTAAGCCAAGATTCATCAGATGATCATCATTGAATTGGTACTCTTGGTATTCTGCATACGTAAACAAGTTTGTTGCGTGATCCAATCGGAACCCAATATTGCCACGATCAAAGTGGCCGTTGTTGGTGTCATACACCGCATCGCCGGTCAACGCAAACGAATCGCTCACGAGCCAACTGAAATCTGATTGGACGTGATCGCCGAGACGTGAATACTCAGGTCGATAATCGAAGAATCGCGGTATCTCTTGTTCGTCTTGGTTCTCACTGCTGGCGATGACGACATTGGCGTCGATAACAAGCACATCAACACTTCGCCATCGGCCTGGCCCACCGCGCTGGGTTTGCCACGTATTGCGTATCCCGATCTGTGCTGCGGTGCCTTTGGACACTCCTTCAACATCAAGATCATAGATTGCATAGTCTTCGCCACTGGCGTTGGATTCGCCATGCCAAACAGTCAGGCTGGGTTCGATGATGTGTCGCATGCGATGGAGATCAAACAGTCGGTTATCCACGCCATTGTCGATCTTGGAAAATTGTGTAGAGATGCGAACTCCACCTTGTAAATACCACCATGCATCTTCTGCATCCTTATCGATGCGCTGGAGCGCTTCTTCATCATCGTAAAACGTAAGTCTCGCCATGGTGAAGGGGGTAACTTTGAAGTTCCCCATTTGCATCGGCATTGACATCTCGTGTCGCGTAAAGAAGCGATTCTGAACGCTCTCTCGATAGCCGAGGCCTTCGTAGTACTGTTTCATATTCGTATTGGAAGGGAGGCCAAATCCCGATTGCCCTTGTCCAATTTCACTCAAGAAATAGCCGGGCAATTTGAACTGCATGCTGCTCAAACGATATTCGCTGGAGTAACTTACTGATTCATCAAAGAGTGTGTCGCCATAACGGTAATAACCGAGCTCCGGTAGTTTCTCAACTTGGTACGGCTGTGCTTGCAGCAGGTCTTGATTCACAACAAAGTCATTCACTGCGAATTTGCCAAAGATCTCAAATTGGGATCCACCATTTTGGGTGCGCAAGGCTATGCGGCTTTGCATTTCACGACTGGCTTCAACGCGGCCGCCTTTGAACGAATCCATAAAGGCGGGGTCGGAGGCATAGAACACTTCCGAAATCAGATCCCAGTCATCCCATAGGCGAGCTTGATAGATTCCCTGAAAGAATCCACGATCGTCGCCATTACGCTCTATCTTTCGCCCGGACGAGAGGTCATCCGTTCCGTCATCGCTGATGTAATACCCGTCAAATCGTCCCTTGCCACGCGCGGTTCGGAATGTGCCATCCAATCCGATACCTACCCCACGATCTTCATAATGATCAAAGAGGAGACTGACATCGTTGCCACTACGTTTCGGGTTGTAGCCCATCAAAGCAAGTAGATTCCACTCAGATTTGACGGTGACGCCGTCGTTGCTGTTTCCCCCAATGCCAACAGACCGTAGGGGCAGATCTTCGGCTGCACCCTTATAATAAGGCCACCAAAAGACGGGCACTTCACCAACGTTCAACGTAGCGTGTTTGATGGTAACATCGATTCGTCCGGTACCGCTGCTTTGATCAACATGCTGCCGGATTGCTATACGATCTGCTCCCAAACTGACCGACGGGATGAAGAATTCACTGGTTGAAACAATGACATCTTCTGCTTCCCAATTTCGATCTGCGACTTGGCGAATTTCATCCGCTCGAATGTACACCGGTACTCTGGCTTCATGGTTGTAGGTGTAGAATACAGCATCGAGGACGATGGCTTTGTTCGCTTCAAAATCGTAAAACATACGGGGACCGCGTAGTGAGTAATCACCATCGGTGGCGGTAACGTTTCCTTCAAGATACACGCCATGCACCGTTTGAGCATCTAGCTTCTGCGTATTCAGCTCACCAGATTCAATCGGATCCGTGAAGATCACCGCACGGTCTGCGTGCAATGTTAATTGCCGAGGCCTACTCTCGCCGGGACGGCGCGTAGATTCGGTGTATTGCACGACGAGATTACCTTTGAGAATCGCATATCCCTCGTTCCGTTCTTGGGCGAATTGGTATTCGATCTCGTCGGCTCTAAAAAACACTGTTGCGTCAGGACGAATCGTGGCACCGTAGGGGTTGCTATCGAGGCCACCGGTCCAGTAGCCTGTTCGCCCCGGATCTTGCGGGGAAATGCCATGACCACCTGAAGTCGGCTGCTGATTCCCCATGGGTGCATTGCGGATGGGATCTATCTCGCCTGGGATTCCCTCATTCGTTGTCCCTCGTCTGAGATACTCGTCCAAAGCCGGCATGTCGATGGGAACTTCTTTGACAGTCACTGGTTTGTCGACCACGAGAGAATCGTTTTCCATCGGCTCACGTATTTGCAGCTGAAGCCAGTTAACAAACCGAGATTCGCCTCGCTGAAGGAACGGCAATCCATTCTCAGGATAACTGTCATGAAATGTATCTGACCCCAAATCAACGGTGCCGATTGTGGTCGTCGTAATAAGCAGATTCTTCCCCGATGTTGAAAGACCGGAGGCATGGTCCGCTCCTCGAATTCCCTCGAGGTAGAAAGCGATTTCATTGATTGATGCAGGGGTTTCGGTTCCGTCTGCGTTTGAGATCACCGTTTCGCGCCGGTGAATCCAAACATCTGCTCGTTGAGCATCAAACTTGTATGTGCCGACCTCAATTTTCACCCAGCCATCGAGGTAGAGTCGATGTACATTTCCTTCTTTCCATGCAGATGCGCGCAACGCGTTCAGTGTAGTTCTGACCGACTGAGGGCGAATGGGGAGGCCGTTGGACTCCAGCATTCTTGTGCCTTGCCCCAATTCGACTTGTCCTGGGAGTGAAGTATCCGTGGGTTGCGACCGGATGTCGCCGTAGCCACCATCGGCGGCATGTGCGGGTAAATTGGTCCCGAGCACCATCACCATTGATAGTATCACACAGGCCAAACCAATTCGATTCACGGGAATCAGGACCCGTTGATGAAGTCGATTCAGCATGAAGTGTCGAAACAAACGTGGTACAAAAAGAATTGGGTTCATTGTGATTGTACTTCGTGCCCAATTTGGGCGGGAGCAACTCAATAATGCTCCGGTTGGCAGGGGTCCATTCCACTTGCTTCGATCATAAAGCATTGTGCGGCGTACTTCAAGCAAATCTTGAATACGATTGGACGGACTATCCTCTCATGCTGTCTGATCGCCCGGGTGTGAAAGGGGCTCCCAGTCGTACATCGCTCAAGTGATGCTACATCAATCGAACCGTCTTAGAATCTGTAAGTGCTACCCGACCACATGTTCCAACTGGCTGCAATCACATTTCTTGCTTCGCCTTGGCTGTTCGGATTGGTGGCTGTTGCGCTTCCGATTATCGCCCATCTTGCAAAGGGGAAACGTGCGCAAACACTGATGATACCAACTGTTCGGTTCATTCAAGCTG
>PJEL010001620.1_pt1 | contig 22282 bp, 19 predicted proteins | sample 1853271 | NCBI WGS metagenome assembly PJEL01 (sample SAMN08108733, study PRJNA415343) | Invertebrate metagenome, whole genome shotgun sequencing project. | host: Globobulimina | place: Sweden: Gullmar Fjord | collected 2015-08
GTAGAATCTACTTTTAATCGTGTATTAAATGTCCAATATAATGACCATAATACAGTACTCAGTAGTGCTAAAAATACACCCTCTAAATTTGAAAAATTTAAACTAAATGGTGATCCTTTTGTAGCGATAACAAGTACTCCAAAATAACAAACAATACCGGCAATAATATCTGCAAGTTTTAATTTTTGATTTAGTAAAGGTACTGACAATAGTGATAACATCAATGCCCAAGTATAGTTAATGGACTGAGCTTCTTGGGCTGGTAATAAATCATATGCTTGGAATAGTACGAAATAATACAGTACAGGATTAATAGTTCCTAATAATAAAACTAAAAGGAGATTCTTTTTTATATGAGTATAAACTAGATCCATTTTCTTTTGTACTAGAATCACTATAAATAAAATAAAAAAAGAAGTAAGTGAAGCAATCAGTACTAGTTCTACTACAGATAAATAAATTAATGAAAATTTAAAAGCTGTTGCAACTGTTGACCACAAAAAAACAGCTATAAAGGCGTATTTGTACGCTGATTGCATTGATTTCATCTTTCCTCCTTAAAACAGATAAAGTATATCACAGAACAGGATATTTTATAATGAAAATAAATAGATAACTAACCATAAATTTAGTAGTATATATTAAATTAAAATTGAGGTTATATGTTCAGATATCACTATAGTATAACAGGCATTGTTCAAGGTGTTGGTTTTCGTCCTTTTATTTATCAGATTGCACAGAAACTTAGTTTAAGTGGATTTGTATTTAATGACTCTACTGGGGTAACTATTGAAATACAAGGTAGTAATTCTAGTATAGAAGAGTTTGTTAAACTGGTGTACTCAGAACTACCTCCCTTAGCTAAGATAGATAACCTTTCTAAAAAACAAATTGAGATAGAAAATAGTGAAGAGTTTAAAATAATTGAAACTACAAATAATACAGTAAAAACTACTCTAGTATCTGCTGATGTAAAAGTATGTGATGATTGTTTAGACGATATAAAAAGTGAAGGTAAATATAAAAACTACTTTGCTACAAACTGTACAAATTGTGGTCCTCGATATAGTATAATTAAAACAGTACCTTATGATAGAAAAAACACATCTATGGAAAAATTTGAGATGTGTGATAGTTGTAAAGACGACTATAAAGATCCAATGAATAGAAGGTATCATGCACAACCAATTTCATGTAATAATTGTGGACCTACACTAAGTTTAAGTACCAAAGAAAATGTAATTACAAATATACCTAAAGAGATATACCTACAAACTGCACAGTTTATAAAAGATGGAAAGATATTAGCTATAAAAGGGATAGGTGGCTTTCATATAGTTTGTGATGCCTCAAATGATACAGTGATACAAAAGCTACGAGAATATAAATATCGTCCATCAAAACCTTTTGCTATTATGTGTAAAGATATCAATCAAATAGAAAAGATAGTTACTCTAAATGTTAAAGAAAAAGAGGTATTGACTTCAAAAGAGGCACCAGTTGTTGTATGTGATAAGATAGAAACAGTAGATAGTTTTTTAAGTCAATATATCGCACCAAACATAAATAGGGTTGGGTGCTTTTTAGCGTACACTCCTTTACATCATTTGTTATTTGAGTATCTTGAAAATCCAATAGTAGCTACGAGCGCTAATTTAAGTGGTGAACCTATCATAACTACTAAAGAAAATATCATCAAAAAACTATCATTTATAGACTACATATTAGATTTTAATAGAGATATCGAAAATGCTGTAGATGATAGTGTATTACAAATCGTAGGTAATAATATACAGATTTTAAGAGCAGGGCGTGGATATACTCCTAAAGTAATTAAACTAAAAAATAAAATATCACATAAAATTTTAGCAGTTGGCGCAAATGCTAAAAATACAATATCAATTGCTTTTAATGATACAATTATTGTGAGCCCTTATATCGGCGATCTTGATTCTATTGTTGCTTTTGAATACTTCTTGGGAACTATTGATACTTTTAAAAAGTTTTATGATTTTAAACCTGATATTATAGTCCATGATAAACATCCAAACTACGAAACAACAAAGTGGGCAAAACAACAACAAAATGTAAGACTTATAGAAGTACAACACCATTTAGCACATATATATGCAACAAAAGCAGAATATAATTTAGGGAATAAACAATACCTTGGTTTTAGTTTTGATGGTACAGGTTACGGCGATGACGGTACTTTATGGGGTGGTGAGGTTTTTGTTGGAGATGAGAGAAAATACCATTTCAAAGCTATAAAACTTTTAGGTGGAGCTAAAGCTATAAAAGAACCACGAAGAGTTGCTTTATCTATGTTATTTGATAGATATAGTTTAGATGAGGTCTTAAAGTTAAAAATAGATACAGTAAAGTCATTTCAAAAACATGAAATAGTGATGTTACATAAAAGTTATAGTAAAAATTTAAATGCACCATTGAGTAGTTCTGTAGGAAGAATATTTGATGGTGTTGCAAGTTTAGCTGGACTTTTACAAATACAAGAGTTCGAAGGTGAAGCTGGTTTATTATGTGAAAATAGTTATAAATCAAATGATGAAAAGTTTGAATATTCCATAAATGAGGGTGTTATTGAAATAGAGTATGACTTTTTCTCTGATGATATTGTTACTAGATTTCTGAATACTTTGGTAAATATTATTATAAATATCTCTATAATAGAGAAAAAAGAAGTAATTTTAAGTGGTGGAGTTTTTCAAAATAAAACTTTATTAACAAAAGTTATTGAGGAATTAAATAAAAGAAAAATCAACTATTATTATCAACAGTTAACAACTTTAAATGATAGTGGAATCTCTCTTGATCAAATTTATTATACAATTATGAATCAAGATAAAAGTTAATAAATAAAAAGGAGATCTCCTTTTTATTTATTTGATACAAGTTCCTGTGCCATTGATTTAATACCACTTGATAGCTCTTTAACATTTGTAGCTTCATTTGCATTTTCTTGTGTCATACTATCTAGAACAGATACAGAATGATTAATTTGTTCTATCCCTGCTATTTGTTCTTGTGAAGCACTTGAAACATTTTGAATAAGTTTTATAGTTTCATCCATATTTTCATTTAATTCACTATATCCTTCAATCATTGTAGAAGATATCTTTTTACCTTCAATAGCTTGATGGCTAGCTGACTCAACTAAATCTTTAATATCTTTTGCAGCTTCAGCTGACCTTGATGCTAGGTTTCTTACCTCTTGTGCAACAACAGCAAAACCTTTACCTGCTTCACCAGCAGTTGCAGCTTCAACTGCTGCATTTAAGCTTAAGATGTTTGTTTGAAATGCGATTTGATCTATGGCGTTTATTGATTCTAAAATAGCAGAAACTTTTTCATCTATTTGCCCCATAGAATTTGCAGTATCACTTGCTAATGTGTGTCCTTTCAGAACAGAAGATCGTACATTATTTCCTAGTTCTGACATTTTTGTAGCATTTTTTGATGTATCTCTAGTAAGCGAAGTTATCTCTTCTAATGAAGCAGATATCTCTTCTAAAGAAGCTGCTTGTTCATTGGCTTTTGTTGCTAAGTTTTCCATAGAATGTGTCATTGTATTAGAGTTTTCTTCTAAAAGTTTTCCATGTTTTAAGTTACTAGTAGCATTTGATTCTAATGTTGTACCTAATGTATTTACACCACTCATGACTGCTAGCATATTCTCTTTAAGTCTTTTGTCTATTGTTATTCTTTGTGAGAAGTTTTCGTTTGAATAATCTTTTAATGTTGTTTCAATAGTTGTCATATTTTGATCAAGTATTGATAATAAAGAATTTAGCGACCCTTTTAATGTCATAATCATTGGATTTTCACTATTTGATGTTACTCTACATCTATAAATACCTTGCTCAACTTTTGCAGTAATTAAAACAACTTCTCCCATAACTTTGATATCACTTTTAAGTTTTGCATCAAATTTAGTAGCTGTATCATTTAACATTATCATCAACTCATTTATTTCATCTTTGTGACTTACTTCTGCTTGTGTAAATTTATTATCTTCCATCGATATAAAACGTAAAAAGTTATTAAAATATTTTTTAAATCTTGATAAAGAATCATTTATTAATTTGTTAAATGTATACACTGTAATAAAATACGCAAAAATTAATATAAAAATAGTAATTAAAATTAAGAGTGTAGTAGATTTAATAATCTCATCTTTTGCACTATCTCTTAAGGTATTGATATCTTTTTCTACATCATCTACATAATTTCCTGTTCCAATAACCCATCCCCAAGGTTGGAATTTTTGTACATAAGAAAATTTTTCTTTTGGTTCTGGTTCATTTGGTTTTGGCCAAAAATAAGATACTTTACCCCCATCTGGTGAGTTTTTAACAACATCATTCATAGCAACAAATAATGCTTTCCCTTTAGCATCTTTGATGTTATTGAGTGTTTTTCCATTGAGTGAAGGTTTAATTGGATGCATTACCATTTTTAAGTCTAAGTTATGAATCCAAAAATAACCACTTGTTCCATATCTAATCTTTTTAATCTCTTGAAGAGCAAGTTCTTTTTTATTTGGATTTGTACTTTTGTAGTGATGTTCTATAATACTCATTGCAATTTGAATACTATGCTTTAATTCAGAAGATTTATCCGAGTACTTTGCATGAGAGAATTTTTTTATATCATTACTTGATAGTTGGTGTAATGAGTAGATAGAAAGAATTGATAAAAACGTTGCGATAACAAATATTATACTTGAAAAAACAATGATAAATTTGTACTTTATGGAGATAGAATTCAAAGAGTGACCTTTATGGTAAAATTAGTATTACCATATAATATCATAAAAAAGATTATTATTTTATAATAATCTCATTCTGTTTTGTCCATAATTCTAGTACTTTTTTATCTAAATAAAAGACTGTAACTTGATACAGATTAAGGTGAATTAGCTTAATATAAAAGGAAAAATCCTTTTATATAATTGAAATATTATTCAGTAGTGTCTGTAATCCAACCACTTCCTAGAACTTTTTCACCGTCATAGAATACAGCAACTTGGCCGCAAGCTACACCATAAACAGGCTCCTTAAGTTCTACATTTGCGATGTCATCTTCAATAGTAATAACACATGGTATTTTTGTTGTTCTATATCTTAATTTAATAGTACATTTAAAAGAATCACCCTCTAAATAAAGATTAAGATCATTAAGTTTAACGCTAGATATTCCTAATTCAGCCTGTTTAGCAACAACGATTGTATTATCAACTGGATTTAATGATTTTACATAATGTGGAACATGTGCTCCATCAACAGTAAAACCTCTTCGTTTCCCTATTGTATAGTGCATATAACCTTTATGTTTACCAACAACATTTCCATCAGTATCCAATACTTTACCCTGCTTATCTATTTTGTTATGCTTTTTTAATACATCTGTATAAACAGTTTCAACAAAACAAATCTCTTGAGATTCTTTACTTTCAGATATCTTTTTAATAGCTGGAATTTTGGCAGCAAGTTTAACAATATCTTCTTTTTTGTAAATAGACATTGGAAAAATTAAATGTTTTAATACATCTTTTTTCACTTGTGCTAAGAAATAACTTTGATCTTTTCTTTTATCATCAGCTTCATAGATAAATTCACCATCAGTTTTAGCATAATGCCCCGTAGCCATTAAATCGACACCTAAACTTTTAGTAAAATCATACATTCCACCAAATTTGATACTTCTGTTACATTTTACACATGGGTTTGGTGTACGACCTTGTTTGTATTCTTCTACAAAATAATCATAAACTTCTGTTTTAAAATCATCTTCTAAGTCAAGTATATGATATTCAATACCTAAAAAATCGGCAACTCTTTTACCAGCTTCAATATTTTCTTCATGGTATCCAATTCTTGTGTTGTGTAGTTTCATATAACAACCAATTACTTCGTAACCGTCGTTTTGTAGCATATAAGCTGTCATAGAAGAGTCAACTCCTCCACTCATACCAACTAATACTTTTTTATTATTCATAAGGAGTTCCCTTTTTTGGAAAGTCGAAAGTATATCCCTAGATAGCTTCTAGGGATATTTAAACTATGCGTTAAGTGCAGTTTTTAAATCAGAAATAAGGTCATCTGCATTTTCAAGACCAACACTTAGTCTTACTAAACCTTCTGTAATTCCAATCTCTTTTTGCTCATCAAGAGGAATTTGTTGATGTGTTGTAGTTGAAGGGTGAGTGATAATTGATTTAGAATCACCAATATTAACAACAATAGAGAATAATTCTGTATTATCAAGAATTTTCCATGCTGTTTCTTTATCTGCAACTTCAAAACTTAATAATCCACTACATAAACCATCTTTGAAATATTTGTTCGCTAAAGCAAAGTATTTATTTGATTCTAATCCTGGGTAGTTTAAGTTAGAAACTTTTGGATGTGCATCTAAAAATTCTGCTACTTTTTGTGTATTTGCACTATGTTTTTCCATTCTTAAAGATAATGTTTCTAAACTTTGGATTAAAGACCAAGAGTTAAAAGGTGATGGAGTTGCTCCAATATCTCTTAATAATGCAAGTCTAATTCTAAGATTAAAAGCTGGGAATGGTAAATCAGTATATACTAAACCATGGTAACTTTCATCTGGTGTATTAAAGTGAGAATATCTAGCATTATCTTTAAAGAATTCTGTTAAACCGTCTCTATCAATAATAGCTCCACCTAATGCAAGACCTTGTCCTGACATATATTTACTACAACTATGTACAACAATATCTGTACCATGTGCAATAGGATTTACTAAAAATGGAGTTGCAACTGTATTATCACAAATAGAGATGATTCCATGTTTTTGTGCAATTGCAGAGATAGCATCGATATCAGCAACTGCAATTTGAGGGTTTGATAATGATTCAAAAAAGATAGCTTTTGTTTTATCATCAACTAATGGTTCAATTGTTTCTGGATTATCAATATCAAAAAATCTAGCTTCTAAACCAAGTCTTTTCATTGTATATTTAAATAATGTAACACTTCCACCATAAACTTTATTAGAAACAAGGATATTATCACCAGCTTCATAAAGGTTTGCAATTGCATAAAAAATTGCAGCTTGTCCACTTGAAGTAGCAATAGCACTTGCTCCTCCTTCAAGTTCAGCTAATCTTGCTTCAAGAATAGCAGTTGTAGGGTTAGTTAATCTTGTATAGATATTTCCTAAATCTTGTAGTGTAAATCTATCAGATGCTTGTTGTGCACTTTCAAAAGCGAATGCTGTTGTTTGATAAATTGGTACAGCCATTGTTCCTTGAGAGTCTTTGTTATATCCTGCGTGTATTGCTATTGTTTCTTTATTCATTATTTTTCCTTTAATTGTTTTACTGATACTCTTAAAGCATCTATTAAATATTTTATATTCTCTTTACTATGTGTATAGTTCAGACTAATTCTTAACCAACTTGGTTTCTCTTTTTCTGCATTACTTTCTGATATACCAAATAAGTCTTGCCCATAAGGTCCAGCACAGCTACAGCCTGCTCTTGTTTGTATTCCGTAGTTTAAAGATAGTTTTTCACACAAATCAAATGGTGTTACTCCATGAAAATTAATTGCGATAATTCCTATACTATCATGGATATCAGTTTGTCCATATATAGTGTGTTCAGGTAGTTTTGCAAGTTCCTCTTCAAGATATCTAAAAGTTACCGATTTTCGCCCTTGAATTCTATCAAGTCCTAGTTCATATCTTAATTGATATGCAAAAGATGCTTTAATAAGTTGAAGAATTGGTGGTGTTCCTGCATCTTCTCTTACTTCAATATCACTATTAAAAAAATGCTCATCTTTTGATACATAAGCAACTGTTCCACCACCAGCAAAAGTAGGTGAAAGCTCATTGTCTATAAGTGATCTTCTAATCGCTAATAAACCACACGTCCCTGGACCTCCAAGTAATTTATGCGGAGATAAAAATAAAGCATCAAATAGTTCACTATCTGGACTCATACATGGAGATGAGGCTGCACTATCAAATGCAACTATTGCATTGTATTGTCTTAATAGCTTCGAAATCTTTGGATAAGGAGAAACTATCCCTGTTACATTTGAAGCTGTTGAAAAAGCTCCAATGATCTCTCGTTTGCTATTTTCTTTTAATGTTTGTTCTAAAAAATCTAAATCAACATTTCCCTCTACATTAAGTGGTATTCTAATAATATCACATAGTGCTTCTCTATAACTTATTTCATTTGAATGATGCTCAAATGGTCCAACTAAAACAAGAGGTTTTTCCATAGCATCTATATTAATTTTATATCTACTTTTAGTTGCTGGTGGGATATAAAGTCCAAGTAATTCTTGAAACTTTTTAATAGCACCAGTAGCTCCTGACCCACATGGGAAAATTACAAAGTCACTTGTTAACCCAAGATATTTCTTTAGGTTTTCTCTTGCAATATCATAGTTAAATGATGTTGCTTTTGCATTTCCCGCAAATTCTGAATGAGTATTTGCATAAGTATTTAAAACTTCTTGTAATCTCTCTTCAATAGGTCTGTAAGCTAGTCCAGACGCAGTATAGTCAAAGTAGCTGTCTTTATTTTCACCAATTATACCATCGCTAATCTCTTCAAATGTAGTTTCATCTGTTACGAATGGTCTAAATATTTCGTTTTTTATTTCCATTATTTACCTTTTAATTAAAAACAACTCCTATGAATATAGAGTTGTACTTAAATATCTTTCTCCTGTATCACAAAGAATTGTTACTATTGTTTTACCTTTGTTTTCAGCTCTTGAAGCAACTTGTTGCGCTGCAAATAAGTTTGCACCAGCAGATATACCTACAAGTAAACCATCTGTTTTTGCTAACTCTTTAGATGTTGCAAAAGCATCTGCATCTGTTACTTGAATAACTTCATCAAATATTTTAGTATTTAAAACACCTGGAACAAAACCAGCTCCAATACCTTGAATCTTATGAGGACCAGGTTCACCACCAGCTAAAACAGGAGAATTTTCAGGTTCTACTGCAACTACATGTACATTTGGGTTGTGTTTTTTTACAACTTCAGAAATACCAGTTATTGATCCACCAGTACCAACAGCTGCAATAATAATATCTACTTTACCATCCGTATCTTCTAGAATCTCTACAGCAGTTGTTTGTCTATGAGCTTCTGGGTTAGCAGGGTTATTAAACTGCTGTGGCATAAAACTATTTGGCATTGATTCGTTGATTTCAGCTGCTCTCTCAATAGCACCTTTCATCCCAAGTGCTGCTGGAGTTAAATCTAATGTTGCTCCTAAAGCTGATAATAGTTGTCTTCTTTCTAAACTCATAGATTCAGGCATAGTAAGAATTAACTCAATATTTTTAGCCGCACATACCATCGCAAGACCAATACCAGTATTTCCACTTGTTGGTTCTACAACAACTGTATTTTCTTTGATTTTTCCTTCGTCAATTGCCGTTTGGATCATAGCTAATGCTATTCTATCTTTAACTGAACTTGTCGGATTCATAAATTCACATTTACCTAAAATTTCAGTATTTGTTTCATTTGAAAGTTTATTTATTCTAACTAATGGTGTTTTACCAACTAATTCTGTTACATCTTTTGCAATATTCATTTTCTTTCCTTTTTATATATAATATACTAAATTGTCAGATTTTTTTTCTAAAAACTCTTCTAGTTCGCTTATTGTAAGCATAAAAATCTTTTCTATCTTTTTTTGAGTATCTTCCCAAAAATGTTGTAATAGGTCTGTTTTAGTTTTACCATCAGTATGGGCTAAACAACATTCTAATGAACTTAAAACTTCAAAGACTGTAATACTATTTGCGTCTTTTAAAAGTTTATACCCACCATTTGCTCCTCTAATACTTTCTACTAGTCCACTTTTTTTTAAAGTAACAAGTATCTGTTCTAGATAATTTTGTGGTATTTCACCTCTGGCAGCAATCTCTTTAATTTGTAACAAATCTTTATTTTTCTCTTTTGCTAAAATTAATATTGCTGTTAATCCATAAACGCCTTTTGTAGATACAATTGCCATTTTAAATCCTCGTTTTATTTTACTGACAGAATAATAACACATTTTAAAATCTATGTCAAGTAAACTGCTAGATTTGGGTGTGAATAAAATAAATTTACCAATAAACTCAGTATCTAAAGGCTTTTGAATACACCCCTAAATCATAGTGTTTTAGAGTATATCATAAAAATGAAGCTATTTTATGTGATTATTTAGTAAAGTCATGTAATTTAGTATGAATTGTGTAGTATTAGATAGAGATTGTAGAGTAGAATAGGGGACTTAAAGTAAATCCCCTATTGATTTGTTATATTAAACTTGAAATAAATGCTTGATCGTTTACTTTCTCTTTCATAAAGTCATGTAAAACAGTATGGTTTGATTCTATGTATGTAGAAACTATTTTTTCTACCACACCATTTACTTGATCTGGTCGTAATTTTAATTTAGCTTTTTGTCCAAATGTAGAATTAGTACCCTCTAAGTTTCCACCTAAAATAAGATCAAATCCAGGAATAGTAACACCATCTTCATCTTTAACTTTAGCCCCTAAAAGACCAATATCAACGATGTGAGGGTGTGCACATGAATTAGGACAACCATTTAGTGATATAGATAAAGTATCTTCAAAATCAGGGAATTTAGCTTCTAAATATTCTGATAGTTCAACCGCTTTATCTTTTGTTTCACTTACTGCAAATTTACAAAAGTTAAGACCAGTACATGATAATGTTCTTGCTTTAAATGCACTAGGATTCGCATCAATTTTAAATGTAGCTAACTCTTCTACTAGAGCTTCAGTATTTACTGTAGGAACATCTAAAATAATAAAGTTTTGAGTTGAAGTTGCTTTTATAGTTGTAGCTTCCGCTTTTTCTAGAGCATTTGCTAAACTATCCAATCCATTCGCACCTAACTTACCACCATTTATAGCACAACCAATATATGACGTATTTTCAATTTTAGATGCATGTACACCAAAATGTTCTCTTTTTGCATATGTTGTATATTCTTGCGTTTTAGGAGCTTGTAATTTATAACCTAAATTAGTTTCAATTTCAGCTGTAAATTTTTCAATCCCCCAACTTGCAATTAGATGTCCAAGTCTAGCTTTTGTTCTTTTTTCTCTTAGTCCATGCTCTTTATAAATAACAGATACAACTTTTACAACTTCTAAAATTTGTTCTTTTGTTACATAACCAATATGTGTAGCTATCTCTTTATTTGAAGCTAATCCACCACCAACACTTACATCAAAAAGAACTGTATCATTTTCTTTAACTGCTGTAAAAGATAAATCTTGAATCTCATGACCCATACAGTGTTTAGAACAGGCGCTTATTCCAACTTTATATTTTCTAGGAAGATTAACTAAATCTTTGTTTCCTCTAAAATAATCGTTAACTGAATCTATAGTATCATTTACATCAACGAGTTCAGTATGATCCACACCCGCAACTGGACATGAAGCAACATTTCTAGGAACATCACCAGCAGCAAAAACTGTACTCAATCCAACAGTTTGTAATCTATCAAAAATCTCAGGTAAGTTTTTAACTGCAATATTATGAAACTGGATATCTTGTCTTGTTGTTAAAGTTGCTTGACCTTTTGCAAACTCGTGAGATAGTTTAGCAACTTCTCTCATTTGTGTTACAGTCATAGCACCTTTTTCAAGTTTAACTCTTAACATAAAATAGAGATTTTCGTCATCTGCTGGTTGAAGGTTTTTATTTTGAGAATATAAACCATACCATTTAAATCTATCTCTATCTTCAGGGTTAAGTTCAATAGAAGAATCAGCAGCATATCTTTTGATATCTGCTAAAACTTCTAGTCCACTTTTTTCTAATTTAATTCTTTGTATTCGTGCTGCTGGTGATTCTTTTGCCACATATGCTCCTAAAATATTTCTTTAGCTTCCCACTCAGGGAAATTATTTCTAATATATACATTAAGCTCAACTTCTGCTTTTGTGTATTCTTTTATCTTTTCTTCTTTATCTATAGCTTCATTTGAAATTGAAGATACAATCATACCAGCTCCAACTGTAGTATTTGTGTATCTATCAATGATAATAAAACTTCCTGTATGTCTATTTTCATGATATGGATCAACTGCAATTTGTCTATCTAAAGTTAAAGAACATTGTGCAATGTCATTAAGTTCTAATGAATCTGCTGCAATCTCTTTAAAGTTATTGATATCTTTTTTATATGCAATTGATTTAAATGTACCATTGATTACAGAAGTAGATCTTTTAATAATATAATTACTATTAATCTCTAGTTTCTTTTCATCCATCCACACAACCATAACTTCAAGTTTATTTGATACATGAGGAATAGATGTTGATTTTACAATCATATCGCCTCTTGAAATATCAATTTCATCTTTTAGTGTAAGAGTTGTAGCCATAGGTGCAAATGCAGTTTCTATCGTTTCAACAGTTCCATCTTTTCCTATAGGTCTTAAATCTTTAATCTCATTTGAAACTATTGATTTTACAACTGAAGTTTTTCTTGAAGGTAATACTGTGATCTCATCACCAACACTAATAGTACCACTGGCAATAGTTCCACAAAAACCTCTAAAGTTAAGATGTGGTCTTGTTACATATTGAACTGGTAATCTAAAGTCATCATTTTCATCATGGTGAATATCAACAGCATCTAATAATTTCATTAAAGGAAGACCTTCATACCAAGAACATTTTGGTGAATTTGTAAGAATATTATCACCATCAAGAGCAGAAAGTGGAATATACTCAAAATTGATACCTTCATTATGTGGAAGATTAGGAATAATCTCTTGATAATCTTTTTTTATCTTTTCAAATGTATCTTGTGAAAAATCAACTAAATCCATTTTATTAATAGCAACAATAAGATTTTTAATCCCAAGTAAAGAAGCTATATAAGAGTGTCTTTTTGTTTGAGTTAAAATTCCTTGTCTTGCATCTATTAAAATAATAGCTACGTCTGCTGTACTTGCACCCGTTGCCATATTTCTTGTATATTGTTCATGCCCCGGAGTATCTGCTATGATAAACTTTCTTTTTTCAGTTGAGAAAAATCTATAAGCAACATCAATAGTAATACCTTGTTCTCTCTCACTTGCAAGTCCATCAACTAAAAGTGCTAAATCTATCTTATCACCAGTAGTTCCAGATTTTTTGCTATCTTTTTCTATTGCTGCTAATTGATCTTCAAAAATCATTTTAGAATCATAAAGAAGTCTTCCGATTAAAGTAGATTTCCCATCATCAACTGACCCACATGTAATAAATCTTAAAATCTCTTTATTTTCATGTTCTTTTAAATATTGTTCAATATTCTCTGCTATTAAATCTGATTGGTGTGCCATTAAAAATACCCCTCTTGTTTCTTTTTTTCCATTGATGCATCGCCATCACTGTCGATCAATCTTCCTTCTCTCTCACTTGTTGTACAAACTAACATCTCTTGAATAATTTCAGGTAATGTTGAAGCTTCTGATGCAACAGCACCTGTTAATGGATAACATCCAAGTGTTCTAAATCTAACTTTTTCTTTTTTAGCAGTTTTTCTTAACTCTTCAGGCATTCTTTCATCATCAACCATGATTTTTGTACCCATGTATTCTACTACTTCTCTCTCTTTTGAGAAATACAGATCAGGAATTGGAATCCCTTCTAAATAGATATATTGCCAAACATCAAGCTCAGTCCAGTTTGATATAGGGAAAACTCTAATAGATTCACCTTTTGTGTGTCTACCATTATAGATATTCCATAGTTCTGGTCTTTGGTTTTTTGGATCCCATCTGTGATTTTCATCTCTAAAAGAGTAAATTCTCTCTTTTGCACGAGACTTTTCTTCATCACGACGAGCTCCACCAAATACAGCATCAAACTTTTGGATATTAAGCATTTGCTTTAACCCTTCAGTTTTCATGATATCAGTATGCATTGCAGATCCATGTGTAAATGGAGAGATATCTAACTCAGCACCTTTAGGATTTGTGTAAGTAATTAGTTCCATACCTACTTCTTTTGCACGTTTGTCTCTAAAGTCAATCATCTCTTTGAACTTCCATGTAGTATCAACATGTACTAATGGAAGTGGTGGAGGCGCTGGATAAAAAGCCTTTTGTAAAATATGTAACATTACTGAAGAATCTTTTCCAACAGAGTAAAGCATTGCAGGGTTTTGAAATTCTGCTATTACTTCTCTCATGATATGCATAGATTCAGCTTCTAGCTGTTTTAAATGTGTTAATCTTTGTTCACTAATTTTCATTTTTTCTCCTATATTTTTTTTAATTATTTGCTGTGTAAACCACACTCTTTATGTTCTGGGTTTTCCCACCACCATCGTCCGCTTCTTATATCTTCGCCATCTTTTACTGGCCGTGTACAGGGTGCACATCCAATACTTGGATAACCTTGCTTATGAAGTTTGTTGTATGGTACATTATTTTTGTTTATATACTCCCACACATCTTCTTCACTCCAATTAATTAAAGGGTTTACTTTAATAACATCAAAGTTTTCATCAAATTCAACTATTGGCATATCAGTTCTTGTTACACTTTGAGATGCTCTTAAACCTGTAAACCAAACTTTTAAAGGTTTTAACGCACGTTTAAGAGGTTCCATTTTTCTAATACCACAACAGTTTTTTCTATTTTCGATACTTTCAAAATGTCCATTGATACCTTGTGTTTGATACAGTTTTTCTACATCGTCATGTTTAGGAAAAATTACATGTAATTTTACACTATATTTTAAATTTGTTTCATCCATCACATTATATGTTTCAGGATGTAATCTTCCAGTGTCAAGTGTAAATACATTTGAATTTTTATCAGTTTTAAAAATCATATCTGTTAAGACTTGATCTTCTGCTCCTAAACTACTAGAAAGTGCTGCCTCTGTTCCATACTCTTCTAGAAAATACGAGATTACATCTTCAGGTTTAGAGTTTTGAAATTTTTTATTTAATTCATTAACATTCATCTAATACGTCCTCTTGTTAAATTTGATAATCTGGAGCTTTTGTTCGCCCAAAGTTTGATTTATCCCATGCTCTCTCATGAAAGTAGTATAAAATCATTTTAGTAACAACTTCAATTGAACCAATTGATGCTGCCATTGCTAAACTTCCAGTTATTAAATAAGATATAACCATAGTATCAATTGTTCCAAGTACTCTCCATGAGATAGTTTTAACGACTGATCGGTATGCTTTTTCTTTCATCTTATTTCCTTTTAATTTGAAGTTCTATCAAATTGTTAAGCGAAGTATAACAGAAATGAAATTCAATGTCAAGTAACTTGATGTGTTTACTAGGTTATACCCAAGTAAAAACTATAGAATAAAACTTTTTTCTAGTATAATCCTTTCTTTTTAGGTCAATTAACAGCATCTATTTATTTCCCTTAAACATAGGTTATTACTCTATTTATAAAAGATTAGTGTTTTCTTTTTTCACCAGTTTATACTTTGTTTCAATATTTTATATAAATGAGATAATTATTTACAAATTTTATAAATAACTATCAAATTGATAGGCTATTATCATACAATGTCTAGTAATTTACTATAGTATATGTGGGTATTTTTGCTCTGTTAATGAAGTAAATTGGTATAGTAGTCATACTTATTTCTCTTTATCCTAGAGGGAAGTGTTTATATTTGTATACTAGTAAATCAATAGAGTAGCCATAGTATAAACATATTATTTTTATTTGTTAAGTTAAAAATACCTTAACAAAAGGGATTATAACGCTTTTATAATCCCTAGTAAATATATTGTCTTACTTGACATAAAAGTGAAAAGGCGATATAATTCGAGAAATGAAAGGATAATAATGTTCGATTTAGAAAATTATGAAATATATCAAATAGTAAATATATCAGCATTTATACTAGGCTTGTTATTTGGTGCAATTGCACAAAAAAACCAGTTTTGTTTTAGTGGTTCGATAAAAGATTACATATTAACAGATTCAACAAAAAGAGCAGCATCAGTGGTTATGGCTATTATAGTTGCAATTATATCGACATACTTTGTAACAAATATTAATGAAATAGATTTAAGTGAAGCGATCTATTTAAAAGAAAACGTAAACTACTTTGCAATTATATTAGGGGGTACTTTATTTGGTATCGGTATGATGATTGCAGATGGATGTAGTAGTCGGCATTTAGTGAAATTTGCACAGGGTGATCCTTATTCTTTAGTTACTTTAGTATTTATAGCTATTTTTGCATTTGCTACAACAAGAGGTTTTGTAAATGAATATATCACTTTAATAACAAAAAATGAAACGTTATTAAGAATATCTGCAAACATAGCAAATGAACCATTAAATATATTTTTTGTGATTATTCCTTTATTTATATTCTTATGGATATTAACAAGAAGTTTTTCAAGAATATTATCTTTAAAAGATGGTGTACTAATGGGACTATTAGTTGCAGCTGGTTGGTATATCACGGGTGTAATTGGAGTAGAAAGTATAGAGCGAGAGATAAATATCACAAGTGTAACTTTTGTTTATCCTACAGCTCAAACTTTAGAGTTCTTTTCGTTCTTCCAAGTTACTGAACTATCATTTGGAGTAAGTGTTATTTTAGGTGTTGTATCTGGGGCATTTATTATGTCAAAATTTAATAGAAAATATAGTTTTGGATGTACTTCAAATCTACAACACAGTAAAGTAAAATACAATATGATTGGTGGAGCTTTGATGGGTGTTGGTGGAGTTCTAGCTATTGGTTGTACTGTTGGTCAAGGACTTACAGGTATCTCAACTTTAGCCGTAGCTTCAGTATTAGCTATCTCATCTATTATGATTTCAGGTTTTATCACTGCAAAATACTTAGGAAAACAAGATAAGTTACCTATGTGTTTTATTTTTGAGTGGGATGATAAAAAAGAAAAAGATGCGAAATCAAACTTTCAAATCTAATATATAAACAATAAGAGTTACGATTCAATATCTTTGAATCGATCTCTTACTTTTAAAAACTCTTCAAGATTTTCAAAAAATATATCAATAAGTTTCGGGTCAAAATGTTTTGCACGTTCCTCTTTAAATAGATTAAAAATACGTTCATCGTCCCAAGCTTTTTTATATACTCTATCACTCCCTAAAGCGTCAAATACATCTGCAAGTGCTGTGATCCTACCATTGATATCTATGTTGTCACCTTTTAAACCTTGTGGATACCCTGAACCATCCCATTTTTCATGATGTTCATAAGCAACAATAGATGCAAGTTTAAGAAGTGGTCTATTTGAACTTTTAAGCATCTCATAACCCAATGCGGCATGAGTATCCATAATTCGGCGTTCACTCTCATCAAATCTACCCGGTTTATTTAACACAGCATCAGGAATAGCAACTTTCCCTATATCATGCATAGGGCTAGCTTGTTTTAACATCTCAGCTTCTTGAACACTTAATCCATAATGTAAAGCTAATATTTTAGAATACTCAGCAACTCTTTTTACATGATTTCCTGTTTCTTTAGAACGACTCTCACCAATTGCACCCATAGTAAATACAACTTCTTTTTGAGTGTTAGTTATCTCATCATTGAGTTGATTGATTTGCTCTAACCCCTCATCTATTTTATCTTCAATCTCATCAACTGAAAGACCTACATTTTTATAAACATTTTGTCCAAAAATGATAATCAATAGTATTGTAATACTTAAAAGAATAAATAAAGAGATATAAACACTGTTAATAAAACTAGACACAAGTTGTTCAATATTATTTTCAATATTTAAATTTACTTTTTCATTTTTTTCAATAATGTTGAAAATAGTATTTTGTAGTGTTTGTTCTTTTTTTACAATCATATCTATATGTATGATATATCCACCTATTTTTTTTACTATTTGTTTGTACTGTGCAAGACTCTCTATATCATGTTTTAGATAAATCATATTTATCTGTTTTACCCATAGATTTAAAGCGTTTTGATTTTTGTGTTGATAGAGTGTTTCTTTACTATAGTACTGTAAGTAGCCAAATGTTTTCATCGTTTGGATATTGTTGATTGTAATGATTTTTTGTTCTAGTTCGTTCCGTAAACTTTTTTCATGCTCATATAAATCTTCAAAGAGTTTTTCATAAACAATCTTTTCTTTTTGTAGATCAAAAAGCTTATCAAATTTTATTTCGATTTGTTTTTCATTTTGAAATAATACATTCAAATCTTTTAAAATAGAATCATGTTTGTGTAAATCGATAAGAATATTATCTAAAAAATCATCTTTATCTTCAGTGATAAAAAGTTTTTTTATCTCTTCAAACTCTTTTTCTACTGATGTAAAATCATGTTTGATAGTAATTAAAGTTTTTTCATCTTTTGTTAGCATCAAATCTTTGATTTTAGAATTCATATCTTCTTGAAGCAGTACAAGTTTTGTGATATGTTTTTCCGAATTACTATTCTCTTTTATTTGGTACATCACAACAGCACTAATACTACCGATCAAAAGTACAAAAAATGTGATAACGATAAAACTAAATTTTATGATTTTTTTTATATTCATTTAATATCCTATATTGGTATATGAAGTATATTAAAAGTTCGATATAATTCAACTAAATATTAACACAAGAGAAATGAGATGAAAATAAATTTAAAAGCAAGTATTATAGTAATGATGTTATTGAGTATGTTAAACCTAAATGCAAAAACAATTGCAAAAATACCAGAAGCCTCAGGTATCGCTTACGTATCAAAATCAAATAGTTTATTTGTAGCTAACGACGAAGGCTCTATCTATGAGCTCACAAAAAAAGGAAAAATCTTACGTAAAAGATACTTAGGAAAGTACGATTTAGAAGGTATCGCATACGATAAAAGAAATGATAAATTACTCGTAGCAGTAGAAGGCGATGAAAGTATATTGGTTTTAAACCGAGCTAGTTTAGAGTTTGAAAAAGAGATAAAAATAAAAAGAAAATTCAAAAAACTAAGACTACTTAAAAAGTCTAAAAAAGCTGGAATAGAAGCCATAGCTATAGATGAAAACGGAGATATCTACCTCTCAAACCAATCCCGAATAACATATAAAAAGAAACTCAAAGTCAATGCTTCTGTAGTTTTTAAAATAGACTCTTTAGATAATAAAAAAGCAAAAATCATAGAAGTTTTTAATCATGGTTACATAGACATCGCAGGTCTGACTTTTCACGATGGATTTCTTTATATGACAAGTGATAAAAAAAACTTACTCATAAAATACGATATCAAAAACAACAAAACTATCAAAAAAATAAAACTAGACAAATCAGCCCAAGAGGGTATCTGTTTTGATGACAATGGAAATATATACATAGCAGATGATAACGGACGAATATTAAAATATAAAAAAGATAAACTAGGTATATAAAATATAGTTTATTTATACTTTTAGATTCTCTATTATTCTACTGTGGCTAGTTTTTCCTCTATTATAACTATCGCACTGTCTATGCTTTTTAGATATTTTTTTATTTTATCATCTGAAGCATGTGCAGTTAAAAGTATATTTATGATTTCCAATGTCGGTAAAGCTAACTGACAATTATCTCCATACTCTTTATCTAATTTTTTATAACTAATTTCTATTCTTAGCTTTAGGTTTTTAATTTTATTTATCATTTTTACCTACTATATTATACCTATAGAAATCATTTCTATAGGAAATTGATAAAAAACTATAACTGAAATATACTTATAGAAATATTACCTATAGGAATGAAATGTTAGATTTAGCAGAAATTGCCACAGACAAAGAAATAATTGATTTTAAACAAAAGATATCAGACAACATCAAAAGGATTAGAAAAGAAAAAAAATTTAGTCAATTAGAAGTAGCATTATCAATAGGACAAAAATCATCAGGATTTTATGCAAATGCCGAAAATAATTCACATGATAAACATTTTAATCTAGTGCATTTATATAAAATTGCTAAGTTATTTGAAGTCGATGTAACGGACTTTTTTAAATAATTCCTACCCATAACAACCCCCTAACCAATACTTCGCTAAAATAATATATTAATAAATACAATACTATTTTAGGACTACAAAACATATGTTTGAACAAACTTTTAAAAATATAGACGATATTCTTTTCAAAGACTCAGGGGCTGATAGTGAGCTTGATTATATAGGGCAAACATCTTGGATAATGTTTTTACGTTATTTAGATGAACTAGAAAATGAAAAAGCAGAAACTGAAGAGCTTGAAGGTAAAGAGTATAGTTATATTTTAGATGAAGAGTTTAGATGGAATACTTGGGCGATGCCAAAAGATGAGAATGGAAAACTTGACCATCACAAAGCATTAAACGGAACTGACTTAGTTCAGTTCGTTGATTTTAAACTTTTCCCATATCTTGCAAAATTTAAACAAACAGCAGACCATGCACAAACTATTGAGTATAAAATAGGTGAGATATTTTCAGAACTTAAAAACAAAATCCAAAGTGGATATGGACTAAGAGATATACTTGACCTTGCTGATAGTTTGCCTTTTAAGTCATCCACTGATAAACATGAACTTAGTCACCTATACGAAAACAAAATTAAAAACATGGGAAATGCAGGAAGAAATGGCGGTCAATACTATACTCCACGTCCACTTATCCGTGCTATGATAGATATCATCGATCCTCAAATAGGTGAAAAAGTATATGATGGAGCAGTTGGTTCAGCAGGATTTTTATGTGAGTCATACGACTATATGTATGAAAAAATGGAAAAAAATGTTGACAATCTTAAAATACTACAAGAAAAAACATTTTATGGAAAAGAGAAAAAGAATCTCGCTTACGTAATAGGTATCATGAATATGATACTTCATGGTATAGAAGCTCCAAATATCATACATACAAATACTTTGGGTGAGTCTATCCGTGATATTCAAGAAAAAGATAGATACCACGTGATTTTAGCCAATCCTCCTTTTGGTGGAAAAGAGAGAAAAGAGGTACAACAAAACTTCGACATCAAGACTGGAGAAACCGCATTTTTATTTATGCAACATTTTATCAAGTCACTTAAAGCAGGTGGAAGAAGTGCAGTAGTTATAAAAAATACGATTTTATCAAATACTGACAACGCATCTGTGAGTTTACGAAAACATCTAATGGAAAGTTGTAATGTTCACACTATTTTGGATATGCCAGCTGGGACTTTTACGGGAGCTGGAGTAAAAACAGTTGTGTTGTTTTTTACTAAAGGTGAGCCAACTAAAAAAATCTGGTACTACTCTTTAAATGCTGGAAGAAATATGGGGAAAACAAATCCTTTAAACGATAAAGATATGTTGGACTTCAAAACTCTACAAAAAGATAAAAAAGATAGTATAAACTCTTGGACAATTAATGTTGCTAGTTTAGATGAAACTACTTATGACTTATCTGTTAAAAATCCTTTTACACCAGATGAAGTAGCTTTACGAACTCCATCAGAAATATTAAAAGAGATGAAAAATTTAGATAAAGAAACAACTGATATTTTAGATAGTATTAGTGAGATTGTATGAAAAAGTTTAATGAATGGAATGAAGTAAAACAACATCTTGATAGTAAAGAGTTTAAACTTAATTTTAAAGAAAGAGAAATTTATTGGGCAAGTATCGGTGAAAATATTGGCTTTGAACAAAATGGAAAAGGAAAAGATTTTTCTCGTCCGTTATTGATAGTAAAAAAGTTAAATAAACAATTGTTTTTAGGTGTACCCCTTTCTACTACTATAAGAGAGGGAAGTTATTATTATAACTTTAGTTTTTTAGAAGATGAGAAAAGTTCTGATTTATTAGTTCAAGCTAAAGTATATGATTTAAAAAGAATAGATAGAAAAATAGGTATGATAAATAAAAATGATTTTGAAAATTTAAAAGTAAAATTAAGGATTCTTCTTGATTTGTAGTAGTTTCTCCCTCTTGCAAAACAAGAGGGCAGTCCCGAAGGAAATTGTAAAAGAAGTATATAACAATAGAGATATTTTGTCAAGGTGTTTTTTATGAAAGAAGATTGGAAAGAAGAAACTTTAGGTGAGATTGGTAAAGTTTCTATGTGTAAACGGATTTTAAAAAAAGATACAAATAGCGAAAGTGGAATTCCCTTTTATAAAATTGGAACATTTGGTAAAAAAGAAAATGCTTTTATATCTGAAGAAATTTATACTGAATTTAAAGAAAAATATTCTTTTCCTAAAAAAGGAGATATTCTTTTATCTGCCTCAGGTACTATTG
>PJEL010001621.1_pt1 | contig 22267 bp, 18 predicted proteins | sample 1853271 | NCBI WGS metagenome assembly PJEL01 (sample SAMN08108733, study PRJNA415343) | Invertebrate metagenome, whole genome shotgun sequencing project. | host: Globobulimina | place: Sweden: Gullmar Fjord | collected 2015-08
AGAGGTGAACCCATCATGATTCGTTTAATACTTTTATTAACATGTTTTTTTCTATTTTCAGCCATTCCGCCGCTGCTGGCTTTTGATGCCAAAGACCTCTCCCAATTATTAAAAACAGGTGTCTGCGACCGATGTAATCTAATTTATGCTGAGTTGGAGGGTTCCGACCTACGCAAAGTTCAATTGAAAAAGGCAATGTTATCTGATGCAAACCTTCGCTGGGCCAACTTGTCCCACGCTGACCTCCAAGGAGCTGTGCTTGATGGAGCTGACCTGAGAAGCGTTAACTTCTCTTCTGCTAATCTGAGCAAGGCGTTTATCAAAAAAACCGATTTAAGTCATGCCAATCTGCAACTCGGCGACCTGGAGGGAATCTATGCTGTCGATGCCAATCTCAGCTGGTCCAACCTCAGCGAAGCCAATTTAAAGTCAGCAGATTTCAGTGGAGCAATTCTGTTGGGCGCTAACCTCAGAAATAGTCTACTGCACGGAGCCAATCTGAAGGGTGCTTATCTGGAAAAGGCCGATCTCTCTGGTGCAGACTTGCATGAAGCCCATCTGGAGGGCGCATACCTGGTGGGTGCCATCTGGACGGATGGTCTCCTTTGCAAAGAAAAATCAATTGGCCGCTGTGTACATTGACGGACATGAAACGCCTCCCCCTTTCATCTTGAATACCCCCGACACACAACCCCTCTTTCTCTTCTGAGTGAGGTGTGGCATAATAAGAACATCAATGACCACACGAAAGTTGGCGATTATGGCCGCCCTGCTGTCCAGATTGTCCCTTGACAGGTGAGTATCTCAATTTCAACGATCTAACATCAGATGAAATAATAAGCTGTTTTTAAACCGAATGGAGCTAACATAAATATGGAAGACACACAACCGTGCCACTTTGAGACCGGTATCTACAGACCTCCCAGTGAGGGCGGCAGTTTTTCGCTGCTGCTGAGGATCACCCGCAATTGTCCCTGGAACCGCTGTACGTTTTGCATGATGTATAAAGAGGAGAAATTTTCTCTGCGATCACCGGAAGAGCTCAAACAGGAAATTGATTCAATTGCATCCATCTGCGACAAACTGCAGGAAACATCCCATCAACTCGGCTATAGTGGCCAGATCAATCGAAATGTCGCCATGGATTTACTGGAAAAAGAACCGGCGCTGCAAGTTCTTCCTGGTTACGTCATGGTTGTCAATTGGCTCATCTCAGGCGCAAAAACAGCTTTTCTGCAAGATGCCAACAGCATCCAAATGAGAAGTGAGAAACTCGTGGAAGTGCTGTTATACTTGAGGGTAAAATTCCCTTCGCTGGAGAGAGTGACTTCTTATGCACGATCGAAAACCATCGCCAAATTAGAACCGGATGAGCTGAAAGCCATTCGTGAAGCCGGTTTGGAACGGCTCCACGTCGGACTGGAAACAGGTGATGATGAACTGCTGCTGGAAATCAAAAAAGGAGTTACAAGCGAAGAACAGATTATCGCCGGAAAAAAAGCGATGGCAGCAGGTTTTCAACTTTCCGAGTACTGGATGCCTGGACTCGGCGGAAAGGCCAAAACCATCCAGCACGCAGAAAACACCGCCCGAGTGCTCAATGAAATCGACCCTAACTATATCCGTTCAAGACCTTTCTTCCCAGCACCGGGAACTCCAATTCAAGAAGACTTTGCCAGTGGCAAGCTCGAAATGCTCTCAATTGGTGAGCAGTTGACAGAGCTAAAGATCATGATGGAAAAACTGGATTTTACAGCTAAGGTCTGCTTCGATCACGATGGCAATCACTGGACCGATGGAAACGGACAGAGACTCTTCAGCCTTGATTATGAAGGATACCAGTTTCCACAGGAAAAAGAGACCGTTTTAGCACAAATCGAAAAAGGGCTCTCTGGATTTAATTAGGCTCCTGCCAAGCTGCACAGCTATAGGAGTTCTAGAGACATCCCAGAACTCCCTTACCCCTCCTGCCCAGCCACAGCTGATAGTCTTTTTTTGTCAGAATTGTCAGAAAAGGCATTTTCCGAATATCGAATAAGTATCTGTACTGTCTATACTTTTAAAAATTTTGTGAACTGAACAAAGGGCATTTTTCCTATTTTTGTCTCGCCAATTATCCTTTTCCAATTTTTTGATTTGTTATTATACTGTAATGTTAGACAATTACCTATTGGTATCCCCTTTGCAAAAGATCGTTAAATAACCGTAACTAAATACAATTTTACAATAAGGGGATCGCTAAAATAATATCTTCACATAATCTATTAGCATAGGGATCGTTAATAAATAACTTCACATAATCTGCTAGCAAAAGTACTAAAAGCTGGACATTTTGCTAACAGAATGTGAACTAATTTTTGAGCCGATCCCCAAAAGGAGTCATCAATGTTTATCCGACAGAGCAGGACAACAAAATTTCTAATGATACTGGGTCTTTTCATCAGTCCCGGGATTGCAATGGCTGGTCCGGAAATTAACAAAGCAGACACCGCCTGGATGATGGTATCCACTGGCCTGGTAATGCTTATGATTCCCGGGTTAGCACTTTTTTATGGCGGTATGGTTCGGTCCGGCAATGTACTAAGCGCCATTATGCACTCATTGTTTGCCATGGGTGCCATGAGCATTCAGTGGTATCTGATTGGATATACACTATCCTGGGGAAGTGATATTGGTGGCATCATTGGTGGGCTCGATTACATTTTCTTAAACGGTGTCGGTCTCGAAGCAAACGGCACGATTCCTCATGTACTTTTCATGATGTTCCAGGGAATGTTTGCGATTATCACACCTGCTCTGATTGCCGGTGCAGTCGTGGAAAGAATCAAATTTTCTGCCTGGGTGGCTTTTATGCTACTTTGGGGAACACTGATCTATGATCCCTTGTGTCATATGGTCTGGCATGCGGATGGATTTCTTCTCAATCGAGGAGGCCTCGACTTTGCTGGTGGACTGGTGGTTCACATCAGTTCAGGTGTTTCAGCCCTGGTCCTGGCAATCATGTTGGGGAAACGATTAAATTATAAAAAAATTCCGATGCCTCCTCACAACCTTGTTTTAACCGTACTCGGAGCAGCCCTCCTCTGGTTTGGCTGGTTCGGATTTAATGGCGGTTCGGCGCTCTCTTCTGGAGCCCTCGCGGCCAATGCGCTTGTCGTAACCCACCTTTCTGCAGCATCCGGCCTCTTTGCCTGGGTTGTAGCTGAATGGATCGTGCACAAGAAACCTTCTATTCTGGGAGCTGCATCCGGCCTGGTTGCCGGGCTGGTCGCCATTACACCTGGTTCTGGCTTTGTAACTCCATCCTCGGCAATCATCATCGGCTTACTGGGGGGTACCGCCTGCTTTCTCGGTGTGCGAATCAAAGACCGTTTTGGTTTTGACGATTCTCTGGACGCTTTTGGCGTGCATGGGATTGGTGGTATCGTCGGGGCGTTGCTGACAGGGATTTTTGCTACAAAACTAATCAATCCAGCCGGCGCCAACGGGCTCTTTTATAATCTTTCAGAAGGTGCTGGACTATTTTTCGAGCAGGTATTTGCAATCGTTCTGACAATTGTTTTTGCAGCGGTTGGCACGTGGTTGATCGCCACTGTCATTGATAAGACGATTGGATTGAGAGTTCCCAAGGATACTGAAATACAAGGGCTGGATGGTGTGCTACACGGTGAAAAGGCTTATCACGATTAATTACTTTACCTGACTATTTACTATTGACATCCCATTCTTCTCTCCCGTCGTCATCCTCGCGAACGCGGGGATCCAGTGCGCAAATGAAATTTTTTGTTAATACACTGGATTCCCGCTTTCGCGGGAATGACAAGAGGCATGGCCAAATGAGGGCTGTTTATTATACATAATCAGGTTAATTTTTGAGCCGATCTCTACCAGGTTCTGTAGGGATTTTTTACCAGATTGACATTGAAAAAACGGGGATCATCAGAAACCTCATTGCCGACCCATTCCGGCAATGAGAATTTCTGATTTTCATTGTCCAATTCGATTTCAGCAATGATCAAACCCTGATTCTCCCCCCTGAAGACATCGATTTCCCAGCAAAATCCCTCGTGCTGAACCTGATATCGTGTCTTTTCAATCAGGGGCCGTTCGCAAAGAGAGTCAAGCAACTGATCTGCATCTTCTCCCGGGATCTCATATTCAAACTCCTGGCGTGATATGCCCCGGGTTCGACCTTTAATAGTCAGAACCGCTTCAGGACCCATGGTGCGGACTCTGACAACACACGAATCATCAGTTGGCAGATATCCCTGGCGAAATTCGATGCCCGTGGCGGATTTGCGCCAACTGTTCCCGTTAACGAGAAACTTTCTTTCAATCTCAATCTTCATCTTTGTCTCATCCTGATTATAGGTGCTGTTAGCGACTGCAGGTTTTTCAGGGATCGTTAACAAATTACTTCACCTAATCTTTTAGCCGACCCATGGGTAAAATCAATGTGTCCATCCTACGATAATTCAAACTTGCTGGAAAGTCGAAAAAAGACCGCTGCTCCCCCTACTGATGACAACCGCTACCAGGGGAGCATAAAATAAAAGTCATTGTTTTTTTTAAGATGGTGCGGTATCATTGATTACAAGGCCGATCTCCAAGGATTAGCCTGTTCTTTATTTTAATTTACCTGAGTCTTCTTAACCATAAACAGCTTGAACCAAGTCTGTCAGACTGATTGCTGACAGTATCACTCAATTTTTTCAATGGAGATAATGCGCATATGGAAAAAATTTGCAAACTAGAAGATGGCACTGAGGTCACTATTCGCTCTACGTCGGAAAGTGATGTTGATAAATCATTTGCCTTTTTTGAGTCGCTTTCATCTGAAGAAAAGGCATATCTTCGAGTTGACGTTTCAGATCGAAAAGTCGTGAAAAAAAGACTTGGAAATGAAGGTCTCCAGGAGGCTAAAAGGCTGATTGCTCTGATTGACGATCAAATCGTTGCTGATGGCGCCATAGAACTCAAAAGATCCGGATGGGAAAGCCATATTGCCGAGCTGCGACTGCTGGTTTCTGATACCGCGCAGAGAAAAGGTCTCGGGATGGCAATGGCAGAAGAGTTATATCTGCTGGCAGCAAAGGAAAAGGTTGAGGAAATTATTGTTAAGCTTATGGCGCCACAAGTTGAGGCTCGCAAGATTTTTTTACGACTCGGGTTTCATGATGAAGTGGTGATGAAAAACTATGTCAAAGATGTTCGCGGCATGAAACAGGATTTATTGATCATGCGGTGTAACCTTGACGCACTCTGGAAGGAACTGGAAGGCTCTTTCAATGAGGAACAGAAACTGGAAACCCATTAGTAAGTTATTTGCACTAACCCCCTCTTTCACCGGAACTGAGCGTTCAAACCGGATCTATCAGTACGTTAAGATCCGGTTTTTCATCGTCACACGCATGCCTCCCCAGTAAATTCATATTATTATCGTATCTCAGGCCTCCCACCGGAAAGTTTAAAATCAGACTCTTTCCTGACTATTCTCTGATTGACAAAGTTGGACTGCTTGCATAGAGTAACTGTAACGTTACGTTAACGTTACAGTTACTCTTTTATTGGAACCTCTCGCTCTAATGAGGTAACCATCAGGACTTCTTAGCGATTCACGGTTTCTCCAAACTTTATAAAAAAAATATGGAAAATACAATCCTTGACCCCAAATTGGCCGGTCTACTTTTAGAATCGATGGCCGACGGCGTATTCACACTGAACGAAAAAGGGGAAATCACTCTTTGGAATAAAGCAATCGAGCGGATCACTGGATATAAAGCTGCGGAAGTTCTGGGAAGAAGCTGTGACATCCTTGACTTCAACCTCTGATTTGGTAAAGGATGCACCTCAGGTCTTGAGGAGTGTGGCGTCATTGAACACAAAAAAGTCGATGCCATTGAGTGTATGTTGCGACATAAAGACGGATACAGTGTCCCCGTATTAAAAAATGCCCGGTTGCTTGAGGATGAGGCTGGAAAGTTTAAAGGTGTTGTGGAGACGGTCACAGACCTGACTGAGCTCAGTCGAACTCGCCTGAAGGTTCAAGAAGTCAGTCGTAAACTGGGCGAGGTCTATCGCTACGACAACATCATCGGGAAAAGCCAGGCTGTACAAACCGTGTTTTCAGCGATCGATTCAGCATCCGCCAGTGAAGCGACCATTCTGATTCAGGGTGAAAGTGGTACTGGAAAGGAGTTAGTGGCCGGTGCGATCCATTTTCACAGCGTTCGCTCAACCAAACCACTGGTAACCGTCAACTGTAGCGCACTGTCTGAATCTCTGCTCGAGAGTGAACTGTTCGGTCATGCCAAGGGAGCCTTCACCGGCGCTATTAAGGACCGCATAGGCAGGTTTGAAGAAGCGGACGGTGGCACGATTTTTTTGGATGAGATCGGGGAGTTGAGCCCGTACATACAAGTTAAGCTGCTGAGAGTCCTTCAGGAACGCGAAGTGGAGAGAGTAGGGGAGTCTAAAAAACGGAAAGTGGATATTCGGATCATCACCGCCACTAATAAAGACTTGTACGGTCTGATCCACACCGGTCAGTTTCGAGAGGACCTTTATTATCGACTTAAAGTATTCCCAATCCATGTCCCTTCCCTGAGAGAACGCAAGGAGGATATTGCATTGCTGGCCGAGCACTTTATCACAACGCAAAATAAAAAGACGGGCAAGCAAATTAAAGGGTTGGGGAAATCTGCCTTACGAGTGATGATGGATTATCCCTGGCCGGGAAATGTCCGTGAATTGGAAAATGCTATCGAACACGCTTTTGTGATCTGCTCCAATGACTCTATTGATGTCTTTGATCTGCCTCTGGAAATGCGGCAAACCGAGTACCGGCCGCCCCTTTCAGTGCCGTTCAGCACACAGGCACCAACCGATTATTCAACCAGAAAACTCACCCGGGAATACCTGATTGAAGTCCTCGGCGAGAGTGATTGGAATAAAGCAGAGGTTGCCCGACGCGTAGGACTCAGCCGCACGGCTATCTGGAAATACATGAAAAAATGGGACATTCCCCTGCAGCAGACCGAACAGGAGACATCCTGATTACTGTGGCACAGTGAGTGCAGATATACTTCTATTAGCCGCTGTTTCCACAATTCATTTTGAGAGGTAGCGGATCAATTAGTGGTTTTGAACAGATCAAATACAAATCGTCCTCAGACAAGTCTTGCTCACTTTTCTCTCTATGAAACGGATAAGTGGGCGTTTTTATCAAAGAGACCTGTCCGGGGTAACGATAACTCAATTATAAGGTAATCATGGAAGAAAATCATCGCAAAGTCATAATTCTAGGCACAGGCCCTGCCGGTTATACAGCAGCTATTTATGCAGCCCGTGCCAATCTCAAGCCAATGATCCTCACCGGTCCCCAGAAAGGCGGGCAGTTAACGACTACCACAGAAGTTGAAAACTTTCCAGGTTTTCCTAAAGGAATCGACGGTAATCAGCTGATGAATGATATGGAACAGCAAGCATTACGGTTCGATACCGAAATCGTTTTTGCCGAAGTCACCGATGTCGATCTGTCAACACACCCTTTCAGGGTGACTGCCGGCAACAAATCCTATACAAGTGACGCCCTGATTATTGCAACAGGCGCCTCAGCGCGTTATATAGGGCTGGAAAGTGAAACTCGCTTCAAAAACAAGGGTGTCTCAGCCTGTGCGACTTGTGACGGGTTTTTCTATAAGGGACAGAAGGTAGCTGTTGTGGGCGGTGGCGACACCGCACTGGAAGAAGCCAGTTATCTAACCAATTTTTGCGAAAAAGTCTATCTGATCCATCGTCGGGATGAGTTCCGAGGCAGTAAAGCGATGCAGGATCGAGTGCTTCAAAACCCAAAGATCGAAGTGGTTTGGGATTCTGTTGTGGAAGAGGTGATTGGTGATGACGCCAAGGGAATGACCGATCTTTCTGTCAAAAATGTGAAAACCGGCGAAATCAAGCAATTGGGAACCACCGGGTTGTTCGTGGCTATCGGACATATACCGAATACCGCTATTTATAAAGGTAAGCTGGCGATGGACGATAAAAACTACCTCGATGTTGAACACGGATCTACTAAAACAAACGTGGAAGGGGTCTTCGCCTGTGGGGATGTAGCAGACAGTAAATATCGACAAGCGGTAACTGCAGCCGGAACCGGTTGTATGGCAGCTATCGATGCCGAACGTTGGCTGGCGGAGCAATAGGACTGCTCCACCAGTCGGTTACTCTCGGTTGTTAAAACGAATTCAACTCTTTCAACATTCGATTTGGGTGTTTCATCAATTCCGGATTTTTATCCAAGTGGATCAAACCAGAAATGGTAAGAATCCGGGTTTCCACCACAGATTTTCCTTTAGGCCCCGTGGTTTTGACAATAACCAACGATCCCATTTTCACCGACAGTCTCTCAATTTTGGCGGTGAGGGCCAGGAATGCCGCAGTAGACTTATCCAGTACCGTAGCGGGCTCTTCAATTCTATTGAATGACTCCTCTATCTCATAGATCTTATCGTAGACACCGGTCAGTGTTAATTTATCTCGTGAAACCGCCATACGTTGCGTATAAGCTTCCGGTTTCTTATTCGGAGTGTAAAACCGGAAACCGGCTGCATTAGCCACCTTGATAGCGGCCTTATACATCCGATCCAACTCGGCTTTGTTCTCTGTCCCCACGTAAAGATAAACCGGGAGATGTCGATTGAGCTTCTGGTGTTTATAGTTTGAATTGATAGAGTTGAAAGAGATATACTCATTGAACGAGTTCTGTAGAATATAGATCTGATCACGCAGGCGGGTGATCTCCTCTTTTTGTTCCTTCTCCAGATCTTTAATTTTTCTTTCGTAGTAATTGTAGTACTGCTTCATGTACTTGTTCTTCGGACCGGCAGCAACAAGTCGTGTTCCCTCTTCCGTATCGGTAAAACTCTCGAAATTTCCGATGAATTTCTCTGCCAGAGATTGCGCCTGTTTGACATAAGCGGTCTCGTATTTCCATGTATTTTTGGGATTAAGGATGAAGCTGTCCACGCCTTTGAGTTTGGTCGGAATATGCAAGCCAAAGGTCCGAAGCTCTTCAAACTCCTCATCATCAATCGAACCATCCAGAATGGCCTTGATAATCGCTCGCGTATCCTTCAGATCGATCCGCTTTCCAATTCCATAACCACCGCCTGTCCAACCTGTGTTAACCAGATAAGCGGTTGAGCCATGCTCTTCCATTTTGCGTGCCAGTTCCTGTGCGTAAACAGTGGGGTGCTGTAACAGAAAAGCCGCCCCAAATGCCGGTGAAAAAGTGGGAATGGGTTCTTTGATACCCCGTTCGGTTCCGGCCAGTTTCGATGTGTAACCACTCAGAAAGAAATACATAGCCTGATCTCTGCTCAATCTTGAAACAGGCGGAAAAACACCAAACGCATCTGCCGTCAGGAAGATAATCTTCTTAGGATGGGAGCCCTTGGAAATTGGCCTGACGATGTTTTCAATATGATCGATGGGATAAGAAACCCTTGTGTTCTCAGTTTTTGAGGTATCCGCGAAATTTATTTTACCGGTTTTTTTACTGAACACCACATTTTCAAGCAGGGCATTTTTCTTGATCGCATCGTAGATATCAGGTTCCTTCTCCTTGTTGAGATTGATACATTTCGCATAACAGCCCCCTTCAAAATTGAAGACACCTGCATCGTCCCAGCCGTGCTCATCGTCACCAATCAGATACCGGTCCGGATCAGCCGAGAGGGTGGTTTTCCCGGTCCCGGAAAGTCCGAAAAAAATGGCTGTATCACCGTTCTTTCCCATATTGGCAGAGCAGTGCATCGCGGCGATATTATTTAACGGCAGAAAATAGTTCATCACAGAGAAGAACCCTTTCTTAATCTCTCCGCCATACCATGTACCACCGACTACGGCCATTTTCTTAGCCAGATGAAATGCCACATACACATCACTGTTCAGATTGTGATAGACCCATTTTTCGTTCACTGTTTTACAGGCATTGAGCATCACAAAATCAGGCTTGAATGTCTTCAGCTCTTCCGCGGTCGGGCGGATAAACATGTTTTTCACAAAATGGGACATCCAGGCCACTTCAGAAATCACCCGGATGCGAATACGAGTGTCTTCATTCGCCCCGCAGTAAGCGTCTGTGACATATAATTTCTTTCCGTTCAATTGAGAAGTACTGGATTCCAGCAGATCGTTCCAGACCTCTTCCGAGATGGGTTTGTTGTCGGAAGCAGCCCGTTGAGGCGATTCCCACCAGATTTTGTCTTCAGAACTGCTCTCCTTGACAATGTATTTGTCCTTCGGTGATCTACCGGTGAATATCCCGGTATCCACAGCCACTGCTCCCAGACTGGTAACATGTCCTTTTTCGTAGCCTTCAAGTGAACTGTCGGTTTCATGTTTGTAGAGTTCATCATAGGACAGGTTATGGTAAACCTTATCAACTCCTGTAATGCCGTATTGTGAAAGGTCCAGTTTCTTATTTTTCATTATTTATGCCTGCAGTGTGATTATCCAGCAGAGAGGTTTTTCCCGATAGACCGGTAAGCTTTGGCGTATACCCTATAGTTGAAATCTAATCAAAGAAGAGAAAACTGTCAATCGGTGGCTGTTGGTTGCCGGTAGAGCAACACAGCCCATCTTTAGGGAATAACGTCCCTGTTGACGGGCACTGGAGAAGAAAGTGTTTATTGGATAACACCCTTCTTTTTGAGGTCTGTAATGGTGTCTGACGCATAACCCAGATCCTGCATGATTTCATCAGTATGCTCTCCTTTCTGTGGTGCAGAACTTTGGATTCCCGCCTGGCTTTCACTGAAATGAACGGGATACCCGGGTATATTTATCTCTCCCATACCAGGATATTCACAGGGGATCACGTACCGGTTCAATAATGCCTGGGGATCCTGCTCCACACTACTAATCCGCTGAATCGGAGCAAACATCAACTCATTCACCATGAAATCGGTCATCCACTCTTCACGGGTTCGTGTTAAAAAAATCCGGTCGAAAAGGGCAATCAATTCCGGAAAGTTGAGCGGTCGTCCTTTGTCATCTGTGTAATCCGGGTTTTCCAACAGATCCGTCCTTCCCATCACTTTGCAGAAAGTGGCCCAGTACTTCTCGTCCGGATGGTGGGTGCACATCACCCAGCCACCGTCTTTACAGCAAAAAACGTTTCGGAGTGGCGAATGATGACTACGGTCTCCAGAAACACTGGGATCAATTTTCGACACATTGCTCAACATCAGGTTGATGTGCTGCAGCCACAGGGCAGTACCATACAAAGAGACATGCACTTCCTGGGCTATGCCTTGTCTTTCACGAACCAGCAGAGCTGTTAGAATGGCATGACTCAAGGTAATGGCAGTCGCTTGATCCAGAACACCAATTTGGATGGGAGCGGGTAACTCACCTCCGGTCGTGAACATCATCCCGGAACAGGCTTGTCCCAGGGGGTCAAAGGCACCAATATTCTGCATCGGCCCTTCAGGTCCGTATCCCGAGACATTTGCATGGATGATGTTCGGATTAATCTTGGAAATCGTTTTATAGTCTACCCCCAGCTTCACTTTGGTTGTTTTTCTGAGGTTGGTCATAAATACGTCTGCACCTTTTACCAATTTATGGAAGACTTCTCGTCCTGCATCGCTTTTGATATCCAGACAAATATTCTTTTTATTGCGGTTGGAGATTTCATTGACCATGCTTTCACCATTTGGCGCGGACATGTCAATTTCTCCAACAGATGTCCAATATCGTACCGGATCGCCGCCTGCGGCTTCGATTTTAATCACTTCTGCGCCAAGATCCCCCAGAATCGCTCCACCGCCAGGACCTGCGTGAAAAACACCATACTCAACTACTCTAATGCCTTCCAAAGGTCGGGGACCACTACTCTCTTCCTTGTATTCAACCTTCACTATTGATCTCCTTATTTATTTATTCTTGCGACAGATATATAACTGATTTCGCCCTGTTAAAAGGCTTACTTGCTGCTTTTGTTTACTTTGCAGAGGGACGTTTTTGCATTCATGAACACAGTTTTTAAATCAAGGATAGACGGAAAATCTTTTCTGGACAACTGTAACCTGACAAAAAAGGGTCTGATATGATGATTGCCAATCCTGTCAAAACATGGCAGGATACCAGCGACAAGTGGAAAAGGGAATTCCAACACTTAAATTTTAATGCTGAAAAACAATAAATATCATGAACAAAATAGAGCAACTCTCAACCTCGGCTGAAAAAAAAGGAATTTATTACGGCTGGATAATGGTGACTGGTGTATTTTTCATGGTCGCTATCTCCTGCGGGTCTTTCTATAGTTTCGGTGTATTTTTTGTCCCCATCATGAAAGAGTTCGCCTGGTCACGGAGTGTTCTATCCGGTGTCCTTTTTGTATCCGGAATCACTTATGCCGTTGTTGTGCCTGTGATCGGCAGTATTGCTGATCGCTTCGGATACAAGTGGGTCTCCATTGTCACGGCAATGTTGATGGGAGTAGGATATATTCTGGGTTCTCGCGCAGGGACGGTGTGGGAAATGTATCTTTTTATCGGTTTTTTCCAAGGAATAGGGGCTTGTGCTGCCATCCCCCTGCCGTTGTCGATGATAGCCAATTGGTTTGTAAAACGACAGGGGTTGGCGCTGGGAATTGCATCCGCTGGTATCGGCACCGGCGCAGCTACTGTACCATTGCTGGTCACATTTACTGAGACACACTTTGGCTGGCGCACCGCGATGTTGCTCTTGGGATCCCTGATTCTGTTGATTTATATACCGATTGCACTGTTGGTGATACGACGCCCCAGTACCTCCTATGTCGCTGCCCATGAAGGAGAGCCGATAGTTGAATTTGAAAAATCGCCCGTAAACACTATCCAGGACATATCTCTGATTCAGGCACTAAAAACGAGACATTTTTGGTCCCTTTTCACTATCTTTGGATTCTGTATCCTGTGTGTGGGTTTAATCATCACGCATCTGGTTCCGTTTGCCAGAGATACAGGCATTTCAGCCATGAGTGCCGCCAGCCTGTTGACGATTATGGGCTTGTGCAGTATTTTAGGGAGGCTGACTGCCGGTTTTCTGTCAGACCGGGTCGGGGCCAACCGCGTGTTATTTTGTGGTTTATTGCTGCAGGGTATAATGATTCTATGGCTTTCACAAATGGACAGTCAGGGGATGTTTTATCTCTTTGCGGCTCTGTTTGGTTTTGCTTACGGCGGAAACCTGGTCATGGTCCCCAGATTAACAGCAACGATCTTTGGTGTAAAATCAATGGGGGCAATCTTTGGTGGTCTTTCAGTAGCCGATGGTATCGGATTCGCTCTCGGACCGCTTTTGGCTGGTTATCTTTTTGATCTTTCAGGAACTTATGATGACGCATTTCTGATCACAGCCACCGGAATTTTTATTGCTGTGGCGGTAACTTATTTCCTCAGGAACAAACGGTAGGGATTCACAACCACAACAAGATCACTCGAACCTTTCTCTTCCATGCGATTTTTAATCCTGATCTCTTCGGTCTGCATGCAGCTCTGCCTGGGTGCAACCTATTCCTGGTCACTGTTTGTGAAACCGCTGAGGGATGCCACAGGACTAACGCAAGGCACCGTACAACTTCCTTTTACGCTATTCTATTTCGTTTTCCCGGCAACCTTGATTTTTGCCAACCGATTGCTTTCAAAATTAGGGCCCCGCCGTTGCTCAACACTTGGCGGGATTTTTTTTGGCGGCGGCTGGATCCTGGCAGGCCTCGGCCAGCTAAATTTTATTTTTACTGGTGGCGGGATTGGGATTCTGGCTGGTTTTGGCGCGGGTCTGGTATATCTGGTACCGATTACTGTCTGCATAAGATGGTTTCCAAAGCACAAAGGGTTGGTGACCGGAATAGCCGTTGCCGGATTTGGTGGCGGTGCCGCACTTGTAACACAGATTGCTGGGTGGTTGGTTCACGTGGAGGGATTGAGCGTATTTTCAACCATGACTGCTTGTGGCTGCTTTTTTTTGATCACGATTTGTATGGCGGGTCTGGTGATGAAGATGCCACCGGATTTCGATAATAAAAACGTCACCGTTAAACAGATACGTACTGTAATCGACCAGGGCCCTTTTCGATTGTTATATGGCGCCATGCTGATCGGGCTGGCCGCCGGTTTTGCCATAAATGCCAATCTCAAGGAGCTGCAACCGGTGCCGGACCTTCAGATCGGAATTTTGGCAGTATCACTGTTTGCCATAGCCAATGCCCTGGGCCGGATTGTCTGGGGGGCAATCTTTGACCGCTTAGACCCGGCTCTGGTCATCCAACTAAATCTTCTGGCCCAGGCTGCAGTGATCATTGTTCTGGTGGGCGTCACCCAATGGAGCAGTGCAATGCTGATCTTCGCCTTTCTTTCTGGCTTCAATTTCGGCGGCGTGCTTGTGATATATGCGGCTTCTGTGAGCGAGATATGGGGAGAGGCGCACGTAGGACAGATTTATGGTTGGCTTTTTTCTGCAAATATCCCCGCCGCATTATCACCCGTCCTGGCAGGTTATAATTATGATCAGACAGGTAATTTTTATGCTGTTTTATTAAGCATTGCAGCGGGATTGATACTGGCCGCCTGGCTTGTACAACGTCACAAACAACAATTGCAACCAGTCGAACCTTAGAACCGGGAAAAGCGCTTCGCTTAACGTTACCTATAAGCAAAGCATGCAGAGTCTATTGTTTTTGTCTATAAATTGCATTATTCTAATAGACAAATCAAAAGATAACTCTTCAACAAGCGCCCCTCTAGGGGATAATGTAGTTTTGTCACGTTTTACAAGAAGACCGAATATCAATGCCTGAGACACTATGGAAATACAAGTAAGACGCATTTTGCTAGTGATATTCACCCTGATCGGCATTATCGGATCGGCTGAATCAATCATCGCTCAGGAAAGTCTGACTGTGGGCAGAAGCTATCGGTCGCTAGCCATGGGACATACAGGCATTGCCAGTGCGAATGATAGTGCCGCACTTTTTTACAATCCGGCCATTCTCGCAAACGTTGAAGGGTGGTGGCTGGATTATTCCGCCTGGACAATGGAAAACTCCAATGGATTTACAGCTGAAGATACAGTTCCCATGATGATTTCCCCAGAGTTCCCCTATATCAACCGAGACGGAATCTCTGATAGTGATAAATCCACTTTTCTGTCCAAAGAAAACCCTTATCTGCGCGCCAATGCCGGAGTCAACCTGACCATCAACCTCACTGATAAAGGGATCTCCGTCGCAGGCAGCTACCTGATTGAAAATATTGCGACGATGACGAACAGCGGCACCACTATCTATCAACGGGATGACACGATCAAGAAAGTAGGGATGTCTATCCCACTCGGCTCAGGTGCCCTGGTCCTTGGTCTGGCAGCCACAAATATTGAGCGACGCGTCGCAGAAGATGCCACGACAGATACACTGACCGGTTGGGGCAGCCGTTATAGTGGAACCGGATACGATATCGGCCTGCTTTACCGCATGGCCAACAAGGCCCGCATTACCTGGGGCCTGGTTTTGCAGAACTATGGTGGCCTTAAGTTTGACGACCCAAATATCGAAGAGGTTGAGCAAGTTGGGCTCGGGATCTCGATGAATCATGAAGTGGGCATTTTCAAGATCGTGCCGGCCATCGACGTCCGGGAGATCACATCAAAAACAGACCGCAAGAACACACTGCATGCAGGGATTGAACTTGGCATTTTCCCAAATTCCACTGGTGGCAGCTACATTACCTATCGGGCGGGATATAATCAGGGATACCCGACCCAGGGGGTTGAACTGAACTTTTTCAACCACTATCTGATCCTTGGATACACCCTCTACAGTGAAGAAGTGGGAGAAGGCACGGCCAAAGTGGAAAGCAAAAGGTCAATTGCCTATATCTCCCTGGGTTTTTAACGGGTTTATTGCTTGCTCAGGCCAGGACGGCCAACTTCTCTTTTGTGAAGGGCTCAATCTCGTGCCCGTCTCCATCCTTGATTTTGTTTATCCAATCCGGATCTGCCAACAGCGCTCGACCCACAGCAACCAGATCGAATTCATCCGCCTCCATCCGTTTGACCAGTTCTTCGATCCCCGTTGAATTTGCCGTTTTTCCTCCAAATGAAGATGTAAACGTACTGTCCAGACCAACACTGCCTACTGTGATAACAGGCTTCCCGGTAATCTTCTTGGCCCAACCCGCGAGATTTAGGGGGGATCCTTCGAATTCAGGCTCCCAGAATCTGCGGGTGCTGGCGTGAAAAACATCTACTCCAGCTTCTGAAAGGGGGCTCAGGAAACGCTCCAGCTCTTCCGAGTTTTTTGCCAGCTTGGCATCGAAATCCTGTTGCTTCCACTGTGAAAATCTAAAAACCACCATAAAGTTAGCACTTACCGCATCGCGTACAGCGCGGATGATCTCCACAGCAAATCTCAACCGTCTCTCAAGGCTGCCCCCATATTCGTCTGTTCGTTGATTGGATTTTTCCCAGAAAAATTCGTCAATCAGATACTCATGAGCCCCATGAATCTCTACACCATCAAACCCAAGATCTTCTGCATCTCTTGCTGCCGCAGCGAAAGCATTTACCACTTCCTGGATATCCTCGAGAGTCATCCCCTTGGTTTCAATATTACCATCCTTTTCAATAGTCATGGGACCATAACCAGGCACATCAGGATCGGGCCCCACACCCTTTTTGCGCACATATCCGACATGCCAGATTTGCGGGATGATCAATCCTCCAGCCTCGTGAACTTCATCCACCACTTGTTTCCATCCCGCCAGGGCCTGTTCGCCATAAAAAGCGGGTACATTGGGATAGCCGTTAGATGCCTTATGATTAATCGTTGTACCCTCAGTGATGATCAAACCGACTCCCGATTCAGCTCGTTTGCGATAGTAAGCAGAGACATTCTCGCCGGGAATCCCCTTGGGAGAGAAATTCCGGGTCATGGGAGCCATGATAAACCGGTTTCGCAAATGGGTTGTTTTAATGTCAAAGGGTTGAAACAGTTTCAAAGACTTATTGTCCATGGTGTCGTTTGATGAATGCATATTCTTCCTTTTCTTGAACTGATATCTATTAGGGATCGAACCTCTTGAAAAGGATCGGCTCAAAAATTAGTCAAGTGTTTCCCATTGTAGGAAAAGAAAACACGTTGCTCGCACATTCTGTTTGCAAAATGTCCAACGCTTTTAGGGCTTTTGCGAATAGATTATGTGAAGTTATTTAAGAACGATCCCTCAGGACCGATACTATTTATATATAACCTATCATTGAAACTTTCGTACCATTCTTTACTTATTTTTTAGTCCATAAAATCAAAAACATAACAATACCTAAGAAGCGGAACCCACGAAGTTTATTTTAGAGAGATCTGATGATCCAGAACGGGAACCAACAACAAACACCTGACGAGACTCCTTACAACCAGAAATGCAGTTAATGCTGCGGATAAATAAATCCTGCCCCCTGCCTTTCTCAGCTAAACCACAATAATCAGGAAAGGCACAACAAAGGATAGAAATGGATTTATGGCTGCTTTGAGTACTTCCTAAATGTGGTTTCCTACTAAAAACCCTGGCAATATTTCCTGACATCAATTCACAAAATCTGCGTTTTGACCCGTTCAGAGAGGCAAGGCCATAACACCTTCAGTCTACATTTTTTTTAATCAGGCATGGTTGAGCTATATTGTTTAAGGGATAAAGAGCTCAGAGAAGACCTGCAAAAACCTCTTGCCTGATTCAGTTCGCTTGTTGGCACAGAACTTTCAGTATATGAGCCTATCTGAAAAACTGTGACCGTTTTTGAAAACGACATTCCAGTCAATTAAAAAAACCGACTAAAACAATAAAAGGAGAAAAAATGGCTGAGGTACTTTTGGGCGAAAGTCCGGTTCACACATCGGGCAATTTACCCGCAGTGGGATCACAGGCACCTGATTTTTTACTAACCAAGACTGATCTTTCAGATGTAAGCCTGAAAGATTTTACAGGCAAACGCGTGATTTTGAACGTTTTCCCCAGCATTGACACCGGAGTTTGCGCCAGCTCAGTTCGCAAGTTCAACGAAGAAGCAAACCGCCTTGAGAATACAGAGATACTTTGTGTTTCCAGAGACCTGCCTTTTGCTCATGGTCGTTTTTGTGAGGTAGAGGGTCTCGATAGGGTCATCTCGGTTTCTGAGCTGCGAAACCAGGATTTTGGAAACAGTTACGGCCTGCGATTTGTTGACAGTGTCTTAACCGGCCTTTTATCACGGTCCATCATTGTACTCGACGAAAACGGGAAAGTCCTTTATACCGAACAAGTTCCAGCGACCGGCAGTGAGCCCGATTATCAGTCGGCGATAAATGCACTTGCTTGATTGACAGGAAACAGCAATTCAACTAGAAATTCGCTCTGATGCGAGACAATCAGCAACAATACTCTCAATTGATGTTGCCTATTGGCCCTATAATCAGTATATTCGGAAACAGGCTTCGCGATTGTTAACCAACTTTTAAAATTCTAAAAAGGGAGAAAAAATGTCAGCAATGGATCTATTGAAAAAAGAGCACAAACTCATTCAACGTTATCTTGACAACCTGACTGTTGCACAAGAATTATTGAACGTCAGGGAAACTGTGCCCCCATCGGTGATTGAACAATCGATCAAGTTTGCAAAAGAGTTCATGAATAAAACCCACCATTTCAAAGAAGAGTATGTTCTGTTTTTGAAACTGGCAGAGAAAAAAGGAGGTGACATCGATCCACAAATTGTGTCCCTGCGCGATCAGCACGAACGAAGCCGAGGCCTTGTCGCAAAAATTAAAGAGTGCCTGAATGGATATAAAAGTGGGGATGAAGTCGCATTCAGCGCCTTAGCAGAAAATATGGGTTATTATGTCTCCCTGGAAAGCCAGCATCTATATCGCGAAAATCACGTTTTTTACCCGATGGCAGAACAGATTTTTTCAGCTGATGAGATGGCTGAGTTCGATGCTGAATTTGTGAAAATCGATGAAAAACAGGGAAAAGGGACCTATGACAAAGGATTGGACTTGATTAAGGGTATCGAAGTGGACATGAAAGAAAAATTTGGTGCAGTCTACCGGGACAAGTATGAACTAATCATCAAAGAACATCATCACGAATAGGAGTCCCCTTTTTGAGAACTTTCCATTCAACGGTGGCATAAATTCAACCCACCGTTGGATGATCCTTCCTCTTCTACAGCCTGCTCATCCCAAAAATCAAACTATCTAGGGATCGTTAACAAATAACTTCACATAATCTATTTGCAAAAGTCCTAAAAGCGCTGGACATTTTGCAAACAGACTATGAACTAATTTTTGAGCCGACCCTTAACTAGTGACCCATAGCTGATGATGTACTGCGACGAGGGTCAGCCCCACCGTACAAAACCCCATCATCAACAAGAATACCCTGAATTGCGCCCATGGACCGTTTCTGCTTGACCGTGTGCCCCATTTGGCGAAGAAGAGTGATTGTATCCGAGCTGATTCCCTCCTCAATTCTGATTTCATCCGGCAGCCATTGGTGATGAATGCGCGGTGCATTGATTGCCGATTGGATATTCAGCCCGTGATCAATCACATTCATGATCACCTGCAGAGTCGTGGTTATGATCCGGGAGCCTCCGGGACTGCCAACCACCAGTATATTTTTACCTTGCTGCTTGACAATTGTCGGGGACATGGAACTGAGCATCCGCTTACCGGCTTGAATCCGGTTGGATTCACCGCCGATCAAGCCATATGCGTTCGGTACACCCGGTTTGGCGCTAAAATCATCCATTTCATTATTCAATAAAAACCCGGCACCTGCCACAACAATTCCGCTGCCATAGCTGAAGTTAATGGTATAGGTGTTTGAAACTGCGTTGCCGAAGCGGTCCACAATGGAAAAGTGGGTTGTTTCATCACTTTCATAACCGGCAGGTTCACCGTGACGGATATCACTGCTGATACGTGGTTTGAGTGGGTTGATCTTTTCTCTGATGTGACGGGCGTAGCTTTTCGCTATCAAACCCTGGACGGGAACTTTCACAAAGTCGGTGTCACCAAGATAACGGGCCCGGTCAGCATAAGCATATTTCATGGCTTCCGCCATCAAATGAATGGTTTTCGCGCTGTTGTGGCCCAGGGAAGCAATCGGATAGTGCTCCAGGATATTGAGAATCTGAAGGACATGAATACCGCCGGAACTGGGAGGACTCATGGAGTAAATATCAAATCCCCGATAGGTCCCCTGCACTGGTTTCCTGATGACGGGTCTGTAGTTTTTCAAATCTTCAGCCGTAATCAGTCCTTGATTTTTTACCATCTCCGCCACGATCAAGGCCGCTGTCTGACCTTCATAAAAACCGGCCTGCCCACGCTTTTCAATTCGCCGCAAGGTCAACGCTAGATCCGGTTGTTTAAAACGATCTCCAGGTCCGTAATCACTACCATCTTTTTTATAAAAAATTTTGCGGCTGGATTCCCATTTTTTCAAAACGCCGGCTCTGGAATTAACTCCCTTGCTGAATCTGGGAGTAACGATAAATCCTTGCTCGGCTAACTTGATTGCCGGCTGCAGGGCTTCTGCCAGCGACAAGGTCCCGAACTTTTCCAGAGCAACAGCCAATCCGGCAACAGTACCTGGTACGCCGGCGGATCGGTGTGAAAAACGGCTCAGATTCTTGTCTACTCCGCCGTTGTCGTCCAGAAACATATTTTTTGAAGCAGCCGCCGGAGCTTTTTCCCGATAATCAATTGCAATGACTGAACCTGTGCTTTGCATCGAGATCAGCATAAATCCACCACCACCAATGTTTCCTGATCGGGGTTGCGTTACCGCAAGAGCAAAAGCAGCAGTAACGGCTGCATCAACTGCATTCCCACCCTTTTTGAGAACATTCAGCGCTTCGCGGGTAGCCAGAAAATGGCTCGTCACAACCATGCCGTTTTCAGCCTCAACGGGAATCGCTCTTTCCCCAGCCAGAATAACCTGAGCATTGGCATCGAACAAAATCCCAGATGTTACTATCGTCAGAAGCCAGAAACACAAACAGCAGGACATTTTTTGCAATTGAACCTTCATAACGAACCTTTAATCAGATTATTAGGGCATAAACTGTGAGGGTGTTTCACACCGGCACATCAGTCTTTACTCGTAAAGCCTGTCTCTAATTATGAGGCTTTGTCGACTTGATATCAAGCATGAATTTTTTCTAAGTTCACAGTTGTTCAAAACACTTTTCGATTCTTTTTCAAATATTACAAGACACATTAAACACAGATGAATCGAGTTGAATAAGTAGTTTTATCAGGAAATTTCAGTAAAAAACCCTATGTGCATCCCTCTAATAAAACGCTATTTTATTTAGTTAGACTGCATGAGCGACTACCAACAATCAAGTAAGCGATCAATTCCAGGAATACAGGTTCAAAAATTCAGCTGAGAGAGCTTAATGGACCTGAATGGACCAAAAAACGGCCTTTCCCGCAATCATTGCTTGCCAAGGGGGTGTCAGATTCAGCATAATAATCGTTATAGGTGGTCATTGTCCTGGAGAGCCAGATTCCAATCAAGTCAATCCGGTTCTGATCACAAAATGAAGCTTAGGGATCGTTAAAAAATAACTTCATATAATCTATTAGCAAACAGAATGTGACAGCAACGTGTTTCCTTTTCCGGCGACGTGTTTCTGGCGAAACACTCGACTAATGGGAACCACTTGACTGATTTTTTAGCCGACCCGTAATAATACATAAACCGATTAGATACTGAAATTCTGACAAAGCAATGAAAATTACGACTAAATGCAGATATGGGATCCGTGCTATGGTTGAGATCAGCCGCAACTACTCCTTACGGCCCACCACCAGGAGGGAGATCGCCTCAAGCCAGGAACTGGATGATTCCTACCTTGAAAATATTCTTCTGGACCTGAAAAAGAATGAGATTGTTAGATCGATCCGGGGTGTCAAAGGGGGGTTCGTACTCAACCGACCACCGGAATCGATCACACTGCTCGAAATCGTTGAATCACTACAAGGAGAAATCGTCCCATCTGAATGTGTGATGCTGCCCTCCATTTGCGATCGGGCCTCCTATTGTGTTACACGACCCGTCTGGCTCAGACTACAACAAGCCCAGAAGAAGGTTTTACTGGATGTAACCGTGCGAGATCTCCTCGATGAGGAACTGAAAACCCGCCACTTCGGATACCAGGACCCGGCGTAACTTCT
>PJEL010001622.1_pt1 | contig 22265 bp, 12 predicted proteins | sample 1853271 | NCBI WGS metagenome assembly PJEL01 (sample SAMN08108733, study PRJNA415343) | Invertebrate metagenome, whole genome shotgun sequencing project. | host: Globobulimina | place: Sweden: Gullmar Fjord | collected 2015-08
TATCACATATCATATCATCGCATAGAAAAAAATGGGTGGTCTTTGACGTCGTGTGGGACTCTTGTACTTTGAACAAGAATTCAGAAACAACAAACAACAAACAACAAACAACAACATGATAGACGACAGCGTGGTTCGTCTTTTGTCAGGATGTCTCTCTTCTTCTATAAAAAATACGAGATACGAGCTTGTGGAGTGGATCGAGGGATTGTGTCGTCACCGGCATCAACACATTGGTCAACAACATGACGTCTCTGATCCTGCGACTGGGGTGATTCTTCGGATGCTTGGTTCTCTCGTGAAGAATGAAACGCATGGAGATGATGTGGAGTTTGTGGAACGTGTCCTCAAGGCTTGCAATCGTGTGATTGCAGACTCTTCATATGGAATGGATGTTTGCATGGAAGGGTTGAATACCTGCTGTATAGCCATGTCGGTGAATCCTGGGGTATTGTGTCCATTGAATGATGGAAGGGATGTGGGCGAATGTGTGACACGTCTGCTTACGGGGATGGATGAGGGTGTATGTGTTGAGGGATATGTGCGTGCTCTCGGGGCACATCCTGTGGCCACGCTGCGGACTCTTGGGAATCTCCTTACAGACTCAAACATTACAAAAGAACGTGGCAAAGCGTGCTTGATGGCATGTATGGATCACGCGTATAGATATGTTGCAGTGCATGAGCCTGATATTGGTATTCCATACCAAGGCATGACGAGTGTGATGGAGCAGGTGTTTGCGAGATTACAAGGGCATTTCCTGGTAGAATGTCAGAATATAGTGCAAGAAATCATGGGCCTAGTACCTCTAGAAGCAGGACAAGGGGAAAGAATCCGCGAGGTCATGGCCCGTGTGGGGTGCTTGGATACGGTATTGCCATCCCATGATGGGATGATGATGAAGGATATGGAGGAAGGGGAATTATTCGTTCAGAATGCACCTGACGATGCTCGTATGATGATTGAGGATATTGTTCCCGTGAGAGTTTCAAAGACTCTCAAGGTATATGATCTTCCAGAGACAGTCAGTTGCGATGTGTTGAGGGATGCATGTGATGCATTCACTGGGATACAGGCTGTCACAAGGGACGAGGCAGATGTATATATTACGTGTACGTCCATGCCGGGTGTTGCTCGGTGTTATGAAGCAATATATACCCGTGGTGCTGAGTTCTGGTCGAGTGTAGGGTTCGATGGTGTTCCGCAGGTGGATCTGTGTTCTGTTGAGTCATCTTCATGCATCTTCATGCAGGGTGTGAAGGATGTGGAGCATGAGGATGCCATTGCACGTGTGTTGGAACAAGGTGGGATTGAATCTCCATCTTCCCTACTATCTCTACATGTAGGTATCCCTGGGGTGATTCTATGCTTTGAGAGGGCTGAGGATGCTGATGGCGCGTATCGATATCTGGGAGGTGTTGACGGCAAGCGTGAGAGGGATGAGGTGTCTCCAGATGATCATGAGAGGAAAAAGGCAAGAACAATGGTACAGCAAGAAGAAGAAGCGTGGTCTGGAAGAGTCTTGAGAAACAAGCAATTGCAATGTGCAGTCTATGCACGGCCACTGAAGGATACTTATAATGGTACAAAGAAGGATGAGGATGGCCATGTGGGGATTGACTGGCCAGAGGATATTGAGGTGAATCAGAGGGTTGATGTGCAGTATGTGTGTGGTACGTTAGTATCTTCCGTACCAAAAGATGCTGTCAACGTATTTGTTGTATATCCTCAACGGGGAGAAGAGAATGAAAAGGGTCTGGTAGGGTTTGATGCATACCTGAGGGGAAAAGGGCGAGCTGGTGTTGCGTTGCTGACACCTCTTGATGGCATGCAAAAAAGGACATTGTATTTGATACCCATATCAGATCATGTGTGTTATACACTTGGGATAGACTCAAAGGAGCTTCCACGTGTTGCAATTCTTGGTATGGTTGTTGAACAATGAATGATGATACATGTTTTGTTACACATCGTGGGTGTTCTCGTCATCTGAAAAGAGTTGTGTGCATGACATAAGCATGCATGTACCAGATATGCTGGTGATACATAATGCCGGTCCAACGTTTCCAAAGGTTGTTTGAACAATCGACGATATTCTCCTGTCATTGGCAGCATGGGGGTCTTGAATGGTGAAGCGTTTTGACAACATCTTTTTGACATCCCAAACCTGAACGCTGCCATGGACATCCCCCATGGCAACGTATTGTTCCGATGCAAAAATGACGGTTAATGCTCGAGCATCTCGCTTCTCCTGGCTCTCTCTTCCTGCAAACGAGAGCTCTTGAATGGATTCTTGATGTGTTACGAACCATTCCCAAGAATGTCCATCGACAAAAAGTTCGGCATTTTCAATACTCACGAGATGAGGTCCCCTGCCCTCATCCTCCCAGTTATATACCATATCAGACGATGAACAGTCAGAAGCCAGTACAGCCTTGAGAGATCCATTGATTGATACTAGTTTGCTGATATGTGTTGTGACTGCGGAGGAGAGACTATTTGAGGATGTGCAAAATTCCCTGCCCCACGCAAATGACTGCCACATGGGATCAAACGTCATAACCCTTGCACCATCCTCAGCGAAAGCACCGCTGATTACAATAGAATATTCGGAAGAATCTCTGTGACTTTCTACGAATATGATGGGCCGCTCAGTCTCCACAGACACTGCATGAGACAACTTTGCTGTCTTACCACAGGGGATGACATGAAGGACGGGCTGATCCCCTTGCGTCTCAATATCTAATACATCTAATGCAGCACTCACTAATAGTATTGGATCTCCTCTCTTTGTCTCGTGTACTGTGAAGAAATTGACATTGTACGGGATGCTCCTAGGAAAGTATTGCTTTGATTTTTGTACAAGAATACTCCTCACAAAGTTTAATCCAAATTTGGATTCATTTTCCTCTACATCAAGATATCCTGATAGAATCACGATTTCCCTGGGGTCTCTATCGATTGGGCCACCCAATAACATTGCTATATATTTCCCAGAGTGGGATGCCCTTGCATATAAACAGCAATCAGGCAACCTCAACAGTATACTAGGCGACGTCTCATCTATTTCTAGGCATTGCAATGCATTACTTTCTAATTCATTCTCAATCGTTTCCGGAGAATCGTCCGGCAGTGGCTTCCCTTGCAGTGAGTCAGACATGTTCCACTGTGCTTCTGACTCACTCACTGAGAATATGCCAGCTACCAAATTTCCTGCCATGTCATCAGCTAGTTCTGAACCGGTCACGTCAAGTTCTGGAATGGATGGGATAAAAATCCCAGGCGATGACTCTGCCAGGTCTCGGACAGAGAGAGGAGTCTTGGTGCGTGGTGTATCAAAATCCTTGAGTCCATCTGCATTCACATGCCGCAGCGACACAGCTTTTGCAAGTGATGGTCTGCTTCTCTTGCTATTTCTATTTGCAATACTGTGGGGTGTACCATATACTATAGGGCTTTTGCCAGCCACCACTACATTGGATTCTACACCCCTCTTTTGGACTAGATTTGGGGGACGAAGAGCTGATTCCCTTCTTCTGCCCAAGGCCGTCGAGCGACCTCTTCTTTCCATACTTGAAAATGGAGACGTACGGCCAATCCCTTCAAAGATATGACCACTAGGTTTCTCACCAGCATGTTCTCCAGTTGGTGTTTCTGCAATTTCATCCAGGTCATCCTCTCTATTCAGCAGCAACTTGGATAATTCGATCTTTTTTATCTACATGGCATTCATGAATAGTAAGATGCGCATGCTTGAAGACACTCGGGGAACACCACACGCAACCTACCTCGAGGAGATTTTGAATCTTCCCTCGCTTTTCAGAACGAATCTCTGGCGTATCATTCCGTTCAGGAAACAGCCAACATCTTTTAATACATTCTTGTCGAAGTTTCTCTTCGATCTCCATGAGCGACTGCCGTGTCTTGAAATTTCAAAAATTGAGTCGTTGTGGTACCAACGACTATCTTGTACTCTTCATTTATTCATCTCGTATTTCCAAATGATACTATTATTGTAAATTATCATCATAAATATATTAGTAGTCTACCAATATCTGAGCGATATTTGAAAACGCATCCCCGTGCTTTTGGATGAAATAGTCGACAACCTTGGGGAGTACAGATCTGGCTGACTGCAATGATAATGACAACGACCAATCCTTCATTTCGGCAGCATATATACCAGCCAGGCACATTATAGCGGTGTATATGGGACCATCGGATAGTATTTCATTCGTATGTTGGGCTCCAACCAACGTTGTTACCCAAGCTAGTGCCTCCTTGATCATTGTCTGTCTTTCCCTGGCATCCAGTGCATTCCTAAACCCTTCTGCAAGTATTCTGGACAATATCTCAGCATTGGTCTCTTGCAGCAAAATGGAGTTTCTTGATTGATTCGTTGCAATAATAATGTCAACAGAGCTCATCAAGGCACATGACAACCATGTGTGCAATTCTGGGTGACGTGAAAACAGCCGTGTACTGTCACAAAGTGCTCTCTGCATTTCAGGACTGGCCATTCGATATGCAGCAATCAAAAGAGCTCCGATATCAACATGAATACCTATTATATCTATGATGGAGTCACCACTTCTGTCGTGATCAGCATGCGCTGCCAGCTGATCATTGCTCAGGGGATATAGAGAGCAGAGCAGATTCATCAATGGTGGAGAGGTCTCCATGGTGTTGAACATTATTTTGACCATGACGTCTAAAACGATACCAGTCATAGACTCGGAGCATTCCGCAGCTAGAGAATACAATCCACAGCATGTGGCATGGGCCAGCCGCTGTATATGGCAACTTTGTTGAGAAAACAATTGAGCCAGAGAGGAAATTAACTTTGAGCATTCTTCATGGCTCAAATACCGTATAAGGACGTGAATATTCGCCAACAAAATATACTGGGCTTGTTTTTCAATGCTTGTGGATTGGATAGGCGTCCTGCTGTTGAGATCAAACATGTCAATGGTGACAAACTCCCTTAGATTGTCTAGAGTACCTTTGGCAGCTCTCTCGCAAACAAATCTCACCACAGCAGCGTGGATTTCTTCATCTTCTGGATACAGCCGCATGCATCGACGGAGGCATCCCGTCCAATCTTTCCTTGGTAGTCGAGTTGCTCGCCGGAGGCATGATAATAATACCAATGTTTTTTGCCTGGACACTCCTGCTGCATCGCAAGAAAGATTTGGCCATGACTGGGAGATCAGAACCTCACTCATGTATCCAACAGCACTCGATGAAAACGACTCGAGTGAGTGTGATTCTTCCTCACGCTTGAAGTCCATGACTTTCTTGCACATTATGGCGATATGGGGAATGCAACCCATGCGAACGGCATTTGAAGCTTGCATTGTACAGACATGGGACAATTCATTCTCTGCACATATTATGCATACATTCATTAATTGATATATCACAGTCACTCCAGATACATCATTTATATCATATGATTCACACAACATACCTGCAGCATTTTCTTCCGAGCATGACTGGTCTTGGTCCTTCTCATTGTACATTTGATATTCAAGACACACGTTCAGGCCCTTGCAAACTTGGCCTGCATTCTCTCTAATGTTGGGGTACCTTGCTACATGTACCAAATGCTCTCGCAAAATAGCAATGCAAACATCTAGATTCCATTTTACGTTACTCGAATAGCCATTTCGTAGAGCACTGGTCAGTATTTTGGCAATTGCTAACACCACATAGCCTTTATAGTTAGTGTTGGTTTTCAAAAAGTCTTGTAATATGTCAAGGCATGTATTAACATCCCAATCGCTGGCCTTCATTTCGAGAAATGCAGCGATAGATGCCTGATAAAATAGATCACAATATCCAGGAATAAGCTCTTGCTGCGGATCATCTATTTTTACAGTGGCGAAGAAGTCTTTGGCCCTCTCAAGGATTTCCTTTGGTAGCAAGAACCCATGCACATTATGATGGATTCCAGCTCCAAGAGCCCCCAGTGCAACGCTTTGTGTAGAAAAGTCCCCTCTATTTTTCTTCATGATATACTCAGGCGTTGTGATGCCAGATGCATGCACGATGGAATCGAGTCCCTTCTGCAAGAGGACCTCTGGTACTCTGTGTCCAAGGCAATGCTTTAACGCAAGGCACCTATGTTTCATGCATATGTCACTGCTTTCAATCATGTATAACATTGCCTCTGTACTCGAAGCTTCACCTATATGAAGATTTATTTTATCATAAATCAATCCTATTAGAAGAATGCTCAAATTTCGGATATTTGGATGCTGTAATCTGTCCTTGGCTAATGAAAATATCCATTGGAAACATTGTCTCGTCATCAATGGATCTGCATCACCAAATTGAAGCACAAATGCAACCGCTGCGCATGGAATATTCGGGTTTGCTATCAATGTGTTTGAAGGGAGAGTAAAGCAAACATTCCAGATCTCCTGAGTGTCTTCACGGTGTTTGTGGTAGTCTCCTGGATCCACAGCCATCTCTGGGTGGAACGATGCAAACCATCTATGAAAGAAATGCTTCCAACTCTCACAAAGCAACGGGATATTGTCCAAGTCTAAAACTATGTCAAAACAGGACATTGTATCTTTGGATAACAATTCAACAGCTGCCTGTCGATACATCAGAGGTGCCTGTGAGGCTTTCCGGGAAGCTGGTGTCCACAAATTCAGAATTATAAATACCTGGGAGCCTGCACCCGAGCTTGGCAATATGGTATTTCCACATTTGACTTCTTCCAACAATATTTTGGGAATAGTGTGTGATAATTTGTGAAATCTGGCATTGTGACTCTGTTTTATTTGGTTTGAAATGGCTCCTGATAGTTGTATGTATTGCTTTCTCCTGTCAGAAAATTCCAGTGACAGAATGCTATCCATCATCCTCTCATATGCTGCTAATGCTACTTTATCGTCTCCTTCTTTTGATAGTAAGATTGCGTAGGCCAGAGGAGGGCGCAAACAATCTAAAGTTTCAGCAACATCCCAATCGATGCTTTCAAGAGCCAAATAGCCTTTGGCTCGAACTTTCGCAGACATATGGGTTACGGCCCCCCAAGAAACATACATCACATCACGGACCATACCTTCATGCTTCTCAATGTCTTCGCGTAATGCACATGCCATTAAATCCATCCAAGCTGCAGCAACTGTATCATCTGTTGGTAAATCTGGGTGGGTCCTCCTAACAACCTTCCAAGCCTTTGGAAAATCAAGAACATCCGAGATACATAACTGCCTAATACACTCTAGACCTACTGATGCCAGAGCAGGGTATTTCGAACAAACAAGTGCTTGAATTGCATGAACGAAGTCTTTGCCCTTTGCTGGATCGGTGGAGCAAATATTTAGCAAAGACGTTGCAACAGCAATCTTTTCATTTTGCAGCTGCTGAGATGTCCAGATGCCCTTTTCTGATCGCACATCGATTTCATCTTCCATTTCACACCCAAGCAATGCGATTCTCAGGGAAGAGAAGGCTCTTCCAGATTCTAACCAGACCTTGGACAATATTCCATACGCCACACCTTGAAGACTCTGTGGGGCATTTGAATCCAGAAAAGGCTGCAATGTTCTCACAATAAATGGGATTGCCGCACCACTGTACGACAAAGACGATAGGGAAAACAAGAGATCTTTGAGGAAAAGAGACTCTCCTTGTGAAATGACGCTCAACTTGCGAGAGCATGCTTGAATCCTTCGCAATAAGACTGGGAGAGCAAAGAAACTAAAAGCTTCCGAAACCCTTGGCATGAGTTTTACTAGATGTAGTGCCTGCAATCTAACTGATATCGAAGGATGTTTGAGAAGTGAAAGAATCTGTACAATTAGAATTTCAGTTGATGCGTGAGCATCTCCTAAAGTCCCTGTTGCAGCATCACACATTATGCCAACTCCAGCAATCCAAGAAAACAGATCCCAAGGTTCATCCCATCGACAGGGAACATATGGATTTTCAAGCTCATTTTTCATGTGTTCATGATGAATTATACTCTCGACTTCTTCAATGCATCGACGCACTGATTCTCTGACTCGAATCCCCTGGCAATAAAACTCTGCCCGCATGCATGCACATTCAAGAATTGCAAGTGCCCATGTATCATGAATAATTTCCAATCCACCTTGCCGTGTCGCTGTGTGAGATCTCAAAATCATTAAAATCAAATCAAATAAAATCTTCGAGTCCTCAGTTTCACCATACCGAACCCCCTGTAAAGACAATGGAATGGTCATCTGCATACATTGTTGTGCATATGTTGGAAGAAACATGCTAATTGCACCGACTAATGAACGTATTGAAGCACCTCGTTCCATACTGTTCATCAAAAGTTTGAAAGTAGATTGTAAAAACATTTCAACTGTTTCATCTTCCAATCCTGCACATCCTATCTCTGGACAAAAGACAAAATCAAGAACATCAAGGACACATGCTTCCTGTTCCAACGTTTTACTTTCCTCATACGAACGCATCAATCGATCAAAAAACCTTACAACCACATTTACATCCATATGTCGTATATTGCAGCTCATACGAACGACGCTGCTTCGGATATGTGGCCCAAGATCCCCCAGAGAAGCCTTGATAAAAAATGTTTCGACAGCAACAAAGTACTGATGGCTCGTGAGCGAATCTTTGTCTCCCATTTCCCCACTTGTAATATATGTTTCAATCCTAGAGATGAATGTTGGAGCAGTGCGGGGTTCTAACACCCACGCTTTCACCAGTGGGTGCTGTTCTTTTCTACCAGCAACCTCCTTCCAGTCCAAGTGAAAGATATCCATGATTCCGTGAGAAATAGCACGAATGCACGATTCATCCACATTTTGGGTACAATTTGCGAGACCTCCAAGAAGTAGACCATACGCATCATCGAAAGAAATGCGCCCTTGTCCGGCCAAGTCGACAACGTGTTGAACAAGGACGCTCAAGCTTGCTGCAGTGTCGACATTGAGAAAGCATTCCTCAATGATTTGTCGTTGGCATGATTCTATACGTTTAATGCTCTTTATATCTTCAATAATAGTTGATATCACATAGAATCTTCCAGGTTCTGGCGTCGAGCGAAGCTTTGCAACCGCCTTGTCCATGACCCAACGTTTTGAAACAAACTTTCAGGTATCCTAGGATCATTCGATCGGTACATCAATCAATAATATAAACATAGTGAATTTCAGATACATAGATCTTTCGGTTTAGGAGAATGTAACGTAATCGATGGTTTCTAAAGCCTTTCCCTTTTGAAGAGATTTTTGAAAGCGCCACAGATGATCATAATCATAATCATAATAAATCAAATATATCACATACACATCTTGGACCACAAATGTATTTCATGTAGATACAGAGATACTCTAGTAACAATGCCTACTGGAACAGTTTTCAAGGAAGCATATAGCCTGTGGTACACTTTTCCTCAATACCCAAGTATGTTGTCTGGTTCTCGTCCATACGTCTGTGTTTCGATATCACAGATATACCTTGTTTGTTTACAGGAGTCAGAGATGCTATTGGGGTTGAGATACAAAGGCTTTCGAAACAATGGAATACAAATAATATCTTTATTCCTCATGTCACATTGGTAGGCGGGATAGAATGTGATCTGATGACAGCAAAAGAGTTCACTGAGAAGCTTGTAGAAACTCGTGCTCTTCGTCCTGTGGATATCATACTAGGAAACACTGGATATGGTGAGATATTTCACCAGACTGTCTTTATTCATGTATCAAAGACCGATGCATTGTCCCAACAACACGAGACTGCTCTGCATGCCTTTGGGATGGATGGTTCTTCTAATTCATACATGCCTCACATGTCACTTATTTACAGTGAAATGGGACAAGTGGACAGATGTGCTGTAGCAGAAGAGGAACAGCAGAGAGTCTCAGAGATATTGCAAGAGGCATATTTCACATTGCAAGGGGTACAGAATCTCGAATTGTGGTATACTCCAGCAGCTGATAGGAGTTTGCAGTCTTGGAAATGTATTCAGTCGTATACACTGTCTTAAAATCAATATACTCCTAGATGTTTGGATATCCTGCACATGTATAAAAAAAATCAGAGAGTTACTGGGGTGATGTGTTGGAAAGGTACTATCAGAAAAGTCAAGACTTGTAAACTCGAATTGTCAGCGAATCTTTCCATGTATCTATGCCTCGCATGAAACTCCAACAGAGAAATTGATAAAACATCAGCTCTGACGAAGGGATTAAGAGGCAATTTGTGTCAAGTGACAAGATATTCATACCTAGTGGAATCATGGATCTCTCAGAAGCTCCCATTTCCAGTGAACATTCCTCATTGAGGTCTCAGCCTCTTTGATCTGTATTTGTAGGTCTGGGTCAGGCTGTCTCGATAAAAACGCATCTACTGTGTTAAGAATCTGCAAACCCGCCTTGTTGAAGATCTGCTCACGAGTTTCATATGGAAGCTCAAACGATTGTCCAGGGGGTGGATTGGCTAGAATGTCTTTTGCTGCCTCTTCTTGGCTATCAATGAGCTTTTTTAAAGATCTTTGCAGAATTGTCGCATCATCTTCATGACCGATGAAAACAAGAAATTCCGAGAGTTGCCCAGTTTCTGTGCAAACTTCTGGTAGAGGCGAGAGAGAGATAATATATTTTGCCAGTTGGGCTTCTTCCTCAGGACTGCCCTGTCGAACCTTGTTCTTTTTCTTCTTCTTTTGCTTATCTTTTTTGAGGCCTTTTCTGCCTCCTACTGTAGTGGCAAAACTTGTACCACTGGCAGCAGTGGTTGCAAGGGATGCATCCGTATAAATACTCATGTCTGTAATCATGCTAGCGGTTTCTTGATCATCATAATCGGCTTTTCCATCATGAAGAAGGCATGCTTCTGAATCTGCAGCTTCTTTCAACATTTCCATGGCTTCTCTTCTCTCACGAAGCTCCTTCAATCTCAACCAATATTTGCTTACTCTGTCTGTGTCCTCTTTAAAACTTTCAAGAAGCCTCTCAGCTGCATTAGCTGCGACTGGAGCTAAAATAGAATTTACCATCTCCATTGACCCAAGAGTAGTCGCAACACGTAGGCCTTCTCTCCAATTTCCAGCATTGGCGTATAAACGGACAGCATTGGGTACATTCTGGAGGTATTCCAATGTGAGCTGTGCAGCTTCTTGGTAGCTCTGGGCATCATCCAAGTCGTTAGCCAACCTTGTAGCAAGATCCTTTATTGCATTTTCATCCTTACCTAGCCTGACAGCTAATGTCATTGCTGGCTTCCAAGCCCCTGCAAGCCTATATGCTCTCAAAGCCTGTTCAAGATCCTTGCCAGCTACATACGCAAGGGCGGCATCCTCATATTTGCCTTTGGTGGAGAGACTTTCCCCAAGGGCTTTGTACACAATAGTCTTCTTATCTTGGTCTGTAACCAATTTCAAGAGATGTCGAAGTAATCCTTGATCTTTGGCAAGAGCAAGAGCATCTGGGAAATAATCTGAACCAGCTTTGTGGAGATGCTCAAGGGCCAAGATATACCTTCCCAGGTGGCTGTCAATTGATGCTTTTCGAATGCATGGGTTTTCAATGACTGCAAATTCTTGGAGCTGTGAAAGATATTCTCCAGGATCTCTTTGACTATGAGTTACGACCATGTATGCAAGCTCTAACTCATATTCTTGAAGAGCGGCATTGTACACGTCATTTTCTGGGCTGTGTAATAGAATGTGCTTGAGACCTGATTCAGCAGACATCTTTGGACAATGGTCAAGACCATGATTATTAATGATATCAAGGTCACGCTCCTTTATTTCTTTTACTCGGAGCAATGCTTTCCCTATATTACCTCGCTTCGTGTGAGAAGTCAGTTCTGTGCACATCCAGCTCCTACGTTTGGCATCTTCCTGAAGAGACTGTATATATGACTCAACAGCTTCACATGCTGCATTAATTTTGTTTGATACTTCACCGAAACTATTAGATCCAATGACACTAGAATAAATACCTGATTTTCCAAGAACGTTGTGAGTGGATAAAGACTGCAAAAATCCAGAAACTTCAACATCAGAATCTATAGATTGCATGAATGCTTCAATATTCTCCAATAAAGAAGGCCATCGATAATCCAAGAGAATATTCAGATCCAGCCTATTGACGCTTGATAATCTCCATGCTTTTCCATAGTCATTCTTGTCAAGGGCTTCCACAACAGCTGGCACTACGAGTGCCCTTGGACGAATTATTTCTAGATTGCCCCGTGGGGCTTGAAGGATTACATCGACAGATTCAGATGGGCAAGAAGCAATTTGGCAGCCTTCCTCTATTGCTCGAATACTGACATCGCCCGGCTTCACTTGAGAAATTCCACTAGATATGACACTTTCCAGAGGGACAGTTCTGATGAAGTTGGATCGAGATGTATACAACAAATGTGGTCCACCAGAACTCTTTGCATGGATTCCAAATGAAGTAACATCTGAAGCTACAACGACACTATTGACAAAAAGTTTTCCAGTTTTATGTAGTCCTATCGAACCTTGTCTATACGAGGAAATTGATTCACAGCGACCATCAAAGCCGGGAGCCTGATACAAATCCCCTTCTAAGGAGTAGTACTTGCATGACCCATCTTCAAACTCCAAGAGGACTTGGCCTGGGTTTTTACTCGATATCATTGAGACATGCGAGTCAAGTTGTACTTCATTTTCTAATTCTGCCTTTCCCGAAGAAATATCTATGTTAAATCTAAAGACGCTATCAGATCCCTGCGAGGATTGGCCCACAAGAACAACCCTGCTCCCATCTAACCAGGCAAAGTGCCTGTACTGTACCTGGCCATGCCCACAGGGGTTTGTAAATATTGGTTTTATTCCCATACATTCGATATTGCCAGTTTCATCGAGATCATTACTATCATCTTCGATCATACTTTCCCAGTCATCTTGTTCATTGCACACTGCAATAGCTAGGCGTCCATCTGCAAGCAAAGCACCGATTATCTCCCTTGTATCAACTACTGTAAAGTCCACACTGGTCACAGGTTTTCCACATAACATTGTCACTGCACACATTGGAGGTGGAATCATACACCGTCGCATGGGAGTTATCATCAATGAACCACCATCCACAACAGCTATAGTACCATATGAACTGCTTGTGTAGCCCCATGAAAGGCAAACTTTTGACAAGAGACCATGAGATGTGAGCATGCATAAATACGTCCCATTCTGTGTATCTTGCCACGTGATATGAATATCGTCAACACTTCTGAATCTACGGGTAAATTTATTGTACCACTTCCAATTTGACCTGCACCAGACCTGGACAGACATGTGGTCTTCATCTTTTTCTCTCAGCACAATTGCCAATGTCTGAGAGTCTGTTGACCATTCCATATGCTCAATTACCGTACTTGACGAACCTGGAATGATGAACTCACCATGTTGTAATCCATTTCTCTCATACAAGAATACTCTATTCGGACCCCATGAATCTGATCCGAGCCTTTTGACAGCTTCTTGCCTCCTCTTCAATTCTCTTTTCCAAGCTCCAACGTGCCGAACTTCTGGAGCTTGACCCTGATCTCCTTCTTCCCGTGTCATTTGTCGTAAAAGATGTACTTCCTCTTCCTGGCCCACACCCAAGAAGTTAGCCACGCACAGCACTCTCCCTTGTGGCTGCCATGCAAGAACTGCAAGCGTTCCTGGGCTCTGCTCTCCAAGAGCGTGCAGGTCCTGACCTTCAACATCCCAAATACGAACACGACCAGGTGAATCCGGGCTACGACGAGCTACAGTTGTGAAATATTTACAGTCGCCTCTCCACGAAATCGATGCATCTCCTTGGGACAGGGCTCCATGCATGACAAACCATGCTTTGGGATCCTCCAAGTCACACACTTCAATGGCATCCACCTCAGGTGCTGCTGTAGGCTGTGGATTCGTACAATCAACTCTAAAAACATGTGTTTCCATCAGGACGTCCCAGCTGGACGACATGAGCAGGCACTGCCCATGGCCTCCGACCAAAGCCACCATCTCTCCATCTGGACTCCAAGCCATTGCCGAGATTCCTCCTTCAATTTCACCCACCTCCTCAACAGACAAAGGATTTACATCACTACCCATCTCTATCGTCACAATGTGCCCACTGGACATTCCAAGACACAATGCATCATCAGCTGGAGACAATGAAATGATACACTGAAATGGCCGATCATGACATATAATCTCTCCCAACCCTTCACACGCTTCCAGGACATCCAATGCCCAGAGTACTGATTGATCTCTCTTCTTAGCGATGTTTCCCCCTTCACCAAACGCCACGCACGCGACGATCAACTTATGTCCAGACTTGCCAGGCCCAGTGATAGACAAGCATACAAACACCCGATCCGTCACTTCATGAGCACATAGTCCATGAATGACAACATGTTCATATGAATCATCTATGCGTCCGCTGTGACTTGGTTCCAGAAGACGAGACAGGGCAGCCGTATCCAGAGCTCCATTGCCATGCATGAAGCATAGCAAGTGAGATAGTTCGTCACTTACGACCGCGTTCTTCATCTTGACTCGGTTCCTATTAGAACATGATAATAATGGTATAGATACTGGTATGTTGAATTTAAATATCAAGAATCCAGGGAAATATTTGTACAAACATGTTTGGCTCTCTGGTGTGAGACTCACTGACTCAGTGAGTCGCTGACTCACTGAGTCATTTACGTATATGAGTCAGTTTGGCATTACCATCGTGGCATTCACGATATCAAAGGTTATGTACGTTACAGGACCAAACCCTGGAGAAATAGACTTATTCAAAATGAAACGAGATCATGAAAATGTTGTTGGCCAAGGAGAGACAGAGGAGGATGTCGAAGGAGGACGTGGTCGTGTCGAGGTCAGAGGAATGAAACGGATCCGTCGAGACCCCAACAACCGTACATTCTCGAGTGACAATCAAACTATAGTTTTAGAACCCAAAGGTATAGGAGCAGGGAGTGAAACAGAGGAGGAAAAAGAAAAAGTGGTGCTAAAGGAGCTAGAGGACGCTGTTGCAAAAATCAAAACTGCCCGGCCTGTGGGAGGTAGGCAACATTTGAATGCGGTTCATGGACTTCGCCATATTCTGTCGACATATGAAGAGCCTCCTTGTAAGCTAGCTGTACAAGCAGGGGCTATTCCTGTCTTAATTGAAGCACTGCAACCTCCTCAGATGGATTCTCTTGCATTAGAAACAACATTTCAAGCACTGTGGGCACTGACTAATGTGGCCGTAGGATCTTCAGACGTAGTGGAGGCGATTCTTCCTGCTGCGCCCATCCTCATAGCGTATATCAATCAGGGGGATCATGGATGGGGGATGGCAGAACAATCTGCGTGGGCCGTGGGGAACATTGCTGGGGAGGATTTGGAATATAGACAGATTTTGATAGCTAATGGAGCCGTGAAACCACTTGTACGATTGTTTACAAAATCATGTCTTCGAAATTTCAAGAAAGCTACCTCTATAGACACGGATGCATTGGCAGCAGGCGAAACTGCAGCCTGGGCACTGAGTATTTTGTTCAAGGGGCAAGGGAAAGAAGTGGAGGCGTTTCTGGAAATAGATGGGGCAATGTCTGCTGCTCTCATGGTATTAGAATGTAATGATTTCATTGCTGCGCATGGAGAACAAATGGTAATGTTCCAAGGTATTGTACAGCAGGTATCTTGGTTGATGGCACGTGTAACGGGGGCTTGTGCAGGCTCTATGACGGAAAATATTCGCAGGGAAGTGCTGGATGCAGCTGCCATGCGCCTCAGAATAGTGTTTGATAGGATGTCGCCAGTTGAGGATGATGTGTCTGTCTTGATTCCGATTCTGCGGATAATCAGCCACTTGGCATCATTTGGAGGTGATGAGGTGGTGGAGTACTTCTCTCTAGATCCTGGGAATGATTTAATTGATATAATGTATCAATGTGGAAGTGCAGATAGAAAATATGGGCTGGAGAAACAGGTGGGGGAGACATTGAAATACATTGCTCGTCTGGGTCAGCAACCATCCCTGTTCATTCTTAGAGCACCAACGGGTTTGTCAATATTGAAAAAATATCTGAAAGAAGAGCCATTCCACGTGAGGAAAGAGGCTGCTGCAGTATTGGACGAGATTCTTACCCAGGAAATAGATAGAATCTCTGATCCAAGTGAATTACTCAATCATGTTTTTGTTGGAGATGAGGGGTCGATCAAATCCATGCTGTCATTGATACAGGCTACTGATGTTGAGAGTGTATTTTTGGGAATTAGATTTGTTGACAGGATGTTGTGCTTCATTCCACGTGGCAGGGAGGTTTTGAAACGTGCAGGAGCTATTCAGATGCTTGAAGATCATGCTCTCACCAGGGAGGAGGACTTGGGTGCCCCAATGTATGCAAAAGTTAAAAACCTCGTACAGATTTTGATAGAATAGATATCAATGACTATTAACCATACTATTTACTTTATAGATACAAAGTATACAAGCTGTTACTGTACAGCCTTGTCGTCATCTTTGCTTTTGTGTGACAAGAGATGCCTCCCAACCTTGTAGTGCTCCTTCCGTGCCTCCAAGAATTTCCGTCTCTTTTCTGTTCCTTCTTCTTCATCTACAGAATACTCTATTTCTTGTTCCAAATGCTCTTCAAACATACTCCTTCTACCCCCACTCCTTGTTCCTTGCACTCCAACATCATCAGATAATGACAGTGGAGACATTTCAAGTGATTCATCATCACTGAGATTTTCATCTTTACTAGGATGATATGGTGTCTTGGGCTCATCTATTTTTGTAGGGTTTAACTCCAGCTTGATCCGTTCATTCTCCTCCAAGTTTTGCTCATCCCACTGCACCCCACCTTTCTTCTTTTTCTTCGCCTGCTTCTTGTGACTCGATCCTTGAATTCCCACATTAGATCCTTTTTTCATATCTATTCTCTCTACGCGCGCGGGACAAGACTTCACCGTATGCACTCCAGTCTCCCGAAAGAGTGAACGAAAGCGTCAGTTGGTGACTCACAGGTTTCTCAACCAATCTTATGGATCTTATACAATCTATGTAGTTAATCTATGTAATATCATTATAATATAGTACTAAAGAAACCGCATTGTTCATGATACTCATGTCGAGGTCTCGACAATTCTTGGACTGATTGACTGAGTGAAGCCCAAACTCATATTGTTTCAACACCATGAGATCATTTGATTCTCTGATGATGTACATCTACAGCTGCAGCATTGTATGGAACCACATCAAGTTGCAAGGGAAAGTGAAAGATGACGAGTCTTTTGAAAGATTTTGAATCTGTGCATATGCATGACTCCTGGTGCAAATGCTGTTGTTGGCATACAATGCTGAGATCGGGACGAGATCATGTCGATAACGGTGGTATCACTACCTTGTAGTCGTGCACAGCATCACGAAGATTCTCCTCACGTACGTGAAGATTGCACATGTGCATGCATGCAATGGCCAGGAGCATGGGTGCCATGTTCAAGTCCATGGAATGTCCCTGACTCTTCTCCAACAAGATTTGTTGTATCATACTCTTCCTTGTCACAGATACATTGAATATTATTATTATTATTACTTTTGTTGATGATTGGATGTGATCGAATCTACCAGAACTTCAGGGAAGAGAAAGACAGTGTTGTTGCATGACAGCAGCAGCGACACATCATCATAGTTTCATCTTCAGGGAATGATTCAGATATATTATTCATTAGATAGCAATAAATTCATCTGTTGGGCTGCGTGTGGACGTGGGAAGAGCGTTCCTCACATGTTGAAGAGAAGTCATAGGATGCTTATGAAAGCGCTCCGGAGTAGCACGGGCGTCCTTTCTCATGGAACTGACCATGGCCGCTTTTTCCAATCATATAGGGGTATTCCACAGTGTGCGTATGCATGGGGTACAGGACAGGATGGTATCAATCGCACAGCAGAACCTCTAGCTCCTGGCAGTCACAACACCGGGAGTAGTATTATGACGGGCACGAGGAGGAAGAGGCTATCATGGTCTCGACCACGTTCAATAGAGCAGCATCAGGATCGGGGATTCGCTGGAGATGCATACGACGCAACTCAAATTCAAGTCCTGCAGGGCCTTGATCCTGTCAGGAAGAGACCTGGGATGTACATTGGGAGTACTGGACAGCGTGGTTTGCATCACCTAATCTATGAGATTCTAGATAACGCAATCGATGAAGTCCAGGCTGGACATGCGGATAACGTGTGGGTAGAAATGGATATGGGTTCAAATTGGATTACAATTAGAGACAATGGTCGTGGGATTCCCACAGATGTGCACCCAGTGACTGGAAAATCTGCATTGGAGACTGTATTGACTGTACTCCATGCTGGTGGTAAATTTGGAGGGGACTCTAGTGGATATTCTGTGTCTGGTGGTTTGCATGGTGTGGGAGTTTCTGTGGTGAATGCATTGTCCAGGAAGCTGCATGTTACAGTGTGGAGGGATGGGAAACGATTCGATCAATCTTTTGCCCAAGGGGAAGCTCAAACAGACTTGGAAACTCAAAAAGTAGATGATAGTAACTTGAAAGGCACAAGAGTCCGTTTTCTATATGATGACTCAATTTTTTCATCAACTGCAACGTTTGACCCAGACACTATCCGTTCAAGGCTGAGGGAACTTGCCTTCTTGAATCCAGATGCTACAATTCATTTTAAAGCGAAAAACCATTCGCCCAAAAGGGGACCATCGTCTCCTAAAGCTGATTTGGAAAAAGTGGAGCCGGAATCTGATTCTGAAGAGCTTGGCTCAGATGGGGCATGGGAGACATTCCATTTTTCTGGGGGTCTTGCAGAATACGTCAAGCACATCAATAGAGATCGTATTGCTGCACATGAGCCAATATATTTTAGCAGGACCGATGGAGATGTTCAGGTCGATGTGGCCATGCAATGGTGCTCTGATGCTTTTAGTGATACACTGATTGGATTTGTGAATTCCATCAAAACAATAGATGGCGGGACTCATATGGATGGATTCAAAAGCGCCCTCACTAGAACTGTGAATTCTCTTGGCAGGAAGACAAAAGCATTGAAGGAGAACGATCCCAATTTATCTGGGGATCATATCCGTGAAGGCCTTGGTGCAGTTGTTTCTGTCAAAGTGGCTTCCCCAGAGTTTGAAGGTCAGACAAAAACGAGACTAGGTAACCCAGAGGTTAGAAAGATTGTCGATAATGCTGTAAGTAATTGTGTTGCTGAGGCTCTCGAGACCGAGCCAAAGATATTGAGCACTGTTATGAGCAAGGCACTGCAAGCATTCAAGGCTGCTGAAGCTGCCAAAAAAGCAAGAGATTTGGTTCGACGAAAGTCTGCTCTTACAAAAACAACACTTCCAGGTAAATTGGCTGATTGTTCCTCCACTCTAAGGGAAGAATGTGAGATTTTTCTGGTGGAGGGAGATTCGGCAGGAGGCTCTGCCAAACAAGCCAGAGACAGGAGGTTCCAAGCAATCCTTCCTCTCAGGGGTAAAATTTTAAATGCTGAAAGGAATGACGATGCAAAGTTATACAAAAACAATGAAATCAGCAGTTTGATTGTTGGTCTGGGCCTCGGGCTGAAGGGGGAAGATCTTACAAATCTCAGATATGGCAAGATTATCATTTTGACAGATGCCGATGTAGACGGAGCCCACATCCGGACTTTATTACTGACATTTCTCTTTCGATATCAAAGGCAGTTATTCGAAGATGGCCATATTTACGTCGGTATGCCTCCTCTGTATCGTCTTGAATTGGGTTCCGGTGCCAAAAAAATAACAAAGTATTGCAATAGTGAGGAAGATTTGATACAGGCTACAGAGGGATTGGACTCGAGCGCATATACCATTCAAAGATTCAAAGGTTTAGGAGAGATGATGCCAGAACAGCTCTGGAATACAACCATGGATCCGGAAACACGTCTCCTAAAAAGGTTGACTATTGAAGATGCTGCAGAGGCAAGTCACATGCTGACACTTCTGATGGGTGATAAGGTAGGCCCACGCAGAGAGCTTATTGAAAAGAGTGGAGGTGACTACCAACCTGATTTCTGATTCCAATATAAAACAGGCTCGATGAGAAGTTCTCACATGTATGATGAATACATCTACATACAATAGTATTGTGGTCTACAACACAAGGCAATTGTAAAGAATACTTTTCCACTGAACTATATATACATGTAAAATGAAAAGCAATACTATCACGAAGAATGATGAAGAGATATTGCTCGAGGATGAAGAAGAGGATCTGGCGTTGAAATCGTGCATGACTGGTGCCGGACCCTCCGCTTCTCCATCACCGGTTGTTCTGCATAAAGGAGCACAGAATCAGGCAATAGTCACAATACCAAATTCACATGATGTTCATGTCGTTGCTGCAGTGTTGGGTTCATCCCAAGAAGAGAGAGCAGGTCCCTCCTCATCAGTCTGTATGGACCCTCCACCTCCTCAGAAAATAGCAGCCAGCGAAGGCGAGACCCAGTCTTCTTCCTCTTCCGATTCTGATACTGACGATGATGGAGAGATTCTCATTTGTGACACATATACCGACTTGAAGAACGTCATTGATGACATGATGGCAACTCGGGGTGATGCTCAGGAACCTTCCACACATCAAAGTGCAGCAGAATTGCTGTTTGGGACAGACCCACACGTTATAGAGTCGGTTCGAGAGTCTCTAAAAAGCATTCATATTCATCCCAATGATGCAATAGTTGAGGCTGGTAGTGTGGTGAATCGCCTGGAGGGAACTCTGATTGTTACCGCATTGCCTGGATCAGAGTTACTCGGGGAGGGGTCCATCCTTGTAGATACAAACAGAAACGTTATTGGATCGATTGAAGATATTATTGGTCCAGTTCAAAGTCCCATGTATGTCCTTTTGGATCCCACGTTGCTTGTAGGGGAGAATGACGTATGCATCACTCCTGGTGATGTGCTGTACTCTGTGCCATCTCTATCAAAGAAGGTTCTTGACCAGGAAGATTTGAGGGTCAAGGGATACGATGCTGATGACCTTGAACCTGTTGATGAAGTTTCAGAATGTGAATTCTCTGACGACGAGGCAGAGGCGGCGTACAAACAGAGTCTACAAAAGGATACACAGGCGAATCAACCCGATTGCGAGGTACAGAAGAAGAGACGTCCACGGCACAAACAATCTGTTTCTGTGCAAAACCACGTGCAAGCTCCTAGAACTGTGGCAGAGTTTTATGCATCGAGAGAATCAAATCCTACAGGTAGCAATAATAATGCTCCAGCACCAACATTCCTGCCAGTGTCATTCCAAAGTCATCATGCCTCATAATAGTATATTGTTACAATATATTGGTATATCAACTGTATACGGTGATAGTCTATCTAATAATAGTCTTCTGGATATCCCGCCTCAAACATTTCCCCACTTCGCAATAGAATCTCTTCCTCTTGTAATGCAATGTACTTTTGATATTCCCTGGCCTTTGCTTTTAAAGAGGGTGGAAATAGAAACGACTCCAGGTCCTCATCAAGAGTGGCCATGTGCTTTTTCACCCAGAGAAATATTGGATGTTTATAAAAGAGGACATCAAACTCCCAATCAGGATCACGTCGTGACTCTGAGCTGAAGAATCTCCATTGATCCACAGCCTCGACCGCAGCCTTTGCCTTGTCATCATTCCTCTTGGCAAGATTCAGATACCACGAACAAGAGTCAATGTAATCTTCGAGCTCTCGTTCTTGAAGCAGAGGAAGAAGTTCTTCTCGGCGAGCAATCCGATTTCGAGCATGCTTCTCTTCCAGCTTTGCATGCCTTGCCACCGCCTTGTCGTCCCTTTTCCTCATCTCAGCCTGCAGTCCATCCCAACCCCCAAATTTCTTCATGGCAACGTTGGCGACTTCCAATAATTTGTACATATGCATGGGGTACTTGGATATGTGGTACACGTTTCTTTGAAATGTACATTGTAGATGCTCCAAGTCTTTGTCAGACACCAAGAACAGCTCGTGACATCGTGCTTTTGAACATCTTCTATCAGGATCACTCAGCAGCGCTGCCACCACGTTATGACGTTCTACAAAGCTTTTATTATACATAGGGCAATAATCCACTGGACCTAACACCTCTTCTACCCGCTTGCGATTGTTCATATTCCGAAACATAGACTGACAGATGGCTCGTGGAAAGATTCTTGAATACATGCCCTCCACGTATCATGCTCTTTCTGCGTGAGATGGTCAAGACCGGTGGACTTGCCCGACATGCTACACATGTCCTTGGCTTCATGTTTTGTCAAGCATCC
>PJEL010001623.1_pt1 | contig 22254 bp, 16 predicted proteins | sample 1853271 | NCBI WGS metagenome assembly PJEL01 (sample SAMN08108733, study PRJNA415343) | Invertebrate metagenome, whole genome shotgun sequencing project. | host: Globobulimina | place: Sweden: Gullmar Fjord | collected 2015-08
CCCTCAATTCCTGGGCAGCGCTCTTAAAGTGCCCGAGTTTTGATTTCAGCAATTAATCCTCAAGTAAGAATCGGATTCATGTCACCAAAAAATACCTACTTCCTGATTTTTGCGTAATAAAAACACCGAGAAGTATTTTATATATTTCGATACGTCCCACTTAGATTAAGATCTGTCCCAGTATTCTGCATATCTATCCCACTTAACGGGAAAATATCCCACTTCGATCCCACTATTTTCCGGGCCGTCCCGTTTGATGGGCCTCTGTCTGGATCCACTAGAACCGGTGCCGCCACACTCCCGATGGGCCACGGTGACCTTGAATCTGTGATCCAGACGGTCGACGGCGGGGGAGCCGTGGTGCTCAAGAAAATGGCAGAATTGCAGGGCCTTGAGGCTCACATGTCGGTCTCTGCGAATGGCCGTAGGCCCTCAAGATGAAGGGGGCGACAACTGCTGGATCACTGCCCTCACATGTGGTGGACGCCTTTCGTGGGTGTCCTGATCAGGATGGGACCTTTCTTTGATCGACCACGTGAAAAGCCCTGTTCTCTTGAGAGGTTTCCCTGTTCCTATAGATAGGGAATTTGGCAGGAAAGACACGAAAGATCAGAGGTTTGTCGGAGGAATGAGCGATGAGTCCTGGTGTGATTCCATGAGAAATTCCCTGTTTTCAGGGAAAACAGGGAATTCAGACGGAGACGGGTTCGCAGCAGACTGCCTGCACCGCCATACCCCCCCCTGCGCCGTTTCGAGGCCTCTTCGCCGTCAGCGAATGCAGATGCCGTTCTGGCGCAGACAATTGCCCCGCCTCGCCCCGGAGACATCAGCGGCAACTCGACTCGTCTGACATCATATGTTAAGCAAATTCGCATGAATGAGATGAGCTATTACAATCTCAAAGACTCTTCCGGGCTCACCCAAAGCCTGTCGACGCAGATCGTCTGCGAATTGGGCCGACGCATTGTTGCGGGGGCCTATGACCCTGGGGATTTGATCGAGGACGAGACCGCGCTGGCGGACCACTACCAGGTCAGCCGATCGGTGATCCGCGATGCGGTGAAAGTTCTTGTCGGCAAGGGTTTGCTGGAGGTCCGGCGCGGCATCGGTACAAGGGTCCGGCTGCGCTCGAGCTGGGGTCTTCTGGATGACGATGTGCTGGCCTGGCACCAATCGGCGCCGCCCAGGCCCGGTTTCCTGCGCCAGCTGATGGACGTGCGTCTCGTGATCGAGCCCAAGGCCGCGCGCTGGGCTGCCGAACGGGGCACCGCCGAGGGCATCGCGCTGATCGAAGCCGCGCAGAACCGCATGGAGCAGGAGAAGGGCTCCATTGAAGACTTCGTCGTGGCCGATGCCAATTTTCACCGGGCGATCTTGCGGGCCGCCAACAACGAGCTGCTCGCGGCCATGGAGGGCGTGATCTTCTCGGCGCTGCTGGACAGCATTCGCCTGACCAATCAAGATCCGCGCGAGAACGAGGGATCGATCCCGTTCCACCGCGAGGTCTACCAAGCGATCGCCGGCCGTGACGGCGCGCGCGCGGAACGCCTTATGGAAAAACTGCTCGGCGACGCCGATCTTCGCCTGGCCGATAAACTCAACAAGGGCTAGAGAAAGCGACAAGCGCCAAAGAAACCTTTGAAAAACGGGCGCCGAAAGCCGGACGCCTAAATCTCCGTCAACCGGGGCAATCGACGAGTTGCTCAAGCAAGAGCAACCGAAGCAGGGAGGTTCTACAAAGCCAAGCCGGCCACACGACCACTAAGCGTCGTTCGTCACCAGCATTGCCCCTCAACGTATCTGCGTTTCAAGTCTTCGGGACGCGGTGAAGACAGTACCTAAATTACGAGAAATCAACGGGAGGAAACTATGATCAAGAAGAAAACCGCAACCCTGGCCGCTTGCGCCACGGCGATTGCTTTTGCCGGGCTGACCGGCTCAGCGGCATTGGCCGCGGAAACTACCCTGCGTATTCAGACGCATTTCGCGCCTGAAACTCCGTCCGGGAAACTGGCGGCGCAGTACATCGACGACATCCAGGTCATGTCCGGCGGCGAGATCAAGGTGGAGATGTTCTACTCTTCCTCGGTGGTCAAGTCGGTCGAGACTTTCGATGCGGCTGCGTCGGGCATTCTCGACTGCGACATGACCGGCGGCGCCTATCAGACGGGTAAGAACCCGGCGTTCCAGTTTGTCGGCGATATCATGGGCGGCTATGACACGCCCTATCAGCAGCTCTCCTGGCTGTACTACGGCGGCGGTCTCGAGGCCGCGCAGGCCCTCTACAACATCTACGACATGCAGCTGGTCGGCTGGTGGGTGCCGGGCCAGGAATCGCTGGCTTCTTCCAAGCCGATCCGCACCGCGGCGGATTTCAAGGACTGGAAATTCCGTTCCCCGCCGGGCATGGAAACCAAGATCTTTGAAAAGCTCGGCGCCAAGCCGATCGTCATGGATTTCACCGAGATCTTCACGGCGCTGGAAACCGGCATCATCGACGGTGCCGATGCTTCGGGACTTGCCAACAACGTTGGCCTCGGTCTCTACGACCTGGTGAAGCACGCCAACTATCCGGGCTTCCATTCCATGCCTTCGGACCACCTTGCCTGCAACAAGTCGGTCTGGGACGGCATGTCGGCAAGCCACCAGCGCATCATGTCGACCTCGATGGCGGCCTTGGCGCTGCGCACCGCCTTGACCTTCGAAAAGAAGAACGCCGAAGCGGCGGCCAAACTGCGTGCCGACGGCGTGAACGTTTATGAATGGTCACCCGAAGACCGTCAGGCCTTCCGTGAGGCGGCTCAGGCTTCCTGGCCGGAGTTCGCAACGACTCCGGAAGCTAAGGCCCTGGTCGAAAGCCACATGGCTTATCTGCGTCAGCTCGGCCTCGCCAAGTAGGGCAATTGAAGATTGCAGGCGGCCGGGTCTTTCGGCCGCCTGCCGTCGGGCACAGTTTTTCAGTGAAAATTACCCAAGTTATCAGCCACGTTCTCGAGTATGCCTTGCCTGAAGAGCTCGGTTACTCGCAGCAGTACTACACTAGGCGGACGGCCCATCTGGTCGAGGTGCAGACCGACGAAGGCGTCACCGGCTGGGGCGAGTGCTTTGGCCCCGGCAACATCGCGCGGGCCAACAAAGGGATCGTGGAGCAGGTCATCCAGCCGATGATCCTCGGCGACGATCCGCTGGACCGCGATGTCATCTGGCACAAAGTTTACAACCTGCTGCGCGACCACGGGCAAAAGGGCATGCCCCTGCAGGCGCTCTCCGGCGTCGATATCGCGCTTTGGGACATTGCAGGAAAAATCGCGGGGCTACCGCTCTGCAAGCTGATCGGCGGGGCGCATCGCGACCGTGTGGCGGTCTACGGCTACGGCATGATGCTGCGCCGGGAAGATGCGAAGTCTCTTGCCGCCCGCTTCGTCGACGAGGCGGCGGCGATCAAAGACATGGGCTTTGCCGCCACCAAGATGAAGCTGGGGTTGGGGCCGAAAGACGACGTGAAGCTGGCCGAGGCTGTGCGCAGAGGCGTCGGCGCCGACTTTCCTTTCATGGCCGATGCCAACCACTGCTACACGACAAGCGACGCCTTCTATGTCGGCCATGCGCTCGACGAGTTGGACGCCTACTGGTTCGAGGAACCCGTCGCGCCGGAAGACCACGACGGCTACCGCGAACTGCGCGCCGGCCTGAAGGTCAACATCTCCGGCGGCGAAGCGGAGTTCTCCCGCTGGGGCTGGCGAGGGCTGCTGGAAAGCCGGGCGCTGGATATCGCCCAGCCGGAGGTCTGCGCCCTGGGCGGCATCTCCGAGTACCTCCGTGTTCTGGCGCTCTGCCATGCGCATTTCACGCCGGTGATCAACCACGTCTGGGGCTCGGCTATTGCCGTGGCCACCAACCTTCAGCTCCTGGCGGCCATGCCGCCGCTGCCGGGCGGGCTGCACCCGCGCGAGCCGATGCTGGAGTTCGATACCACCGACAACAAGTTCCGCGATGAACTGTTGACCGAACCCTTGGATATCCAGGGGCAGGTTGCCCGTTCAGGCGGCTTCGCCGCCGTCCCCAAAGGGCCGGGCCTCGGCGTGGAACCGGACCGCGACTTTATCGCCACCTACTCGGTCGACGGCTAGAGCCTTTCCCAGCCAGATTGAACCATTCTGACGGAGTGGGTTTGTGACAAGGGCAAGGGATTTGGCGCGGGGCATAGCAGTGCTATGGCCAAGACGAAGCCCGCAGGCATTGGCGCAAAGCCGCCCGTCCCTTCGGGTTTCCGGGCGGCGGCCGCCCGCGGCGTCGCAAAGCTTGCCCGATGCCCCGCATCGCGCTGCGCCTTTCTCCTAGCGGATCGCCTCTCCGCCCGGAAACAGAATTGCTTCAATCTGGCTGGGAAAGGCTCTAGACGGCGCTGCGCGCCCGGTGCTCGTTGTAAATGCGCTGGATGAATTTGCCGGCGGGCCGCGCGCGCAGTTCCTCGATGACGGTCTGCATTTCCGGCGGCACTTTGTCGAGGGTCGGCAGGTGCCCGCCGTAGCCGTCGGCGAGGACCATGGGCGCGCCGGAGGTGGCGAAGGCGAGGTCGGCCAGGGTCAGCCGATCGCCGGCCAGGTAGCGGCGCCCATCTGCGAGGAGCTCGTCGCAGCGGTCGAAACCTTTCCTGACCTCGTCGAGCGCCTTTAGCGCATCCTCCGGGCCCAGTCCCAGGGACTTGAACATCAGGTACTTGATCAAGCCGTAGCCGAAGACGAGGAACAGTGTCTCCCACCAGGGAACGCTGGTGGTGAAGCCGGCCCAGGTCAGGTCCTTGCGTGGCAGCAAGTGGTAGTAGGCCCAGTGGACGGTGCCGTTGCCCATGCCGAAGCGAAAGCCGTGCTGCAGCTTCATGACCTCGTCATGCAGCGCCTTTGCCGTCGCGGCATCGGGCACCAGGCGGTTCTCCGGCGCGGCCAGCGCGTCGAATTTCTCCACCATGGCCTCGATGGCCGGGTACTTCCGGCCAGCGTCGATGAACAGCGGATAGTCGTCCTTGCCGACGCCGTACCATTTCAGCGCCAGGATATGAAAGACCGGCGCGTGAGGGTGTTCGTCGTAGTCTCTGCGCCAGCACTGCAGAAGCCAGCGGCCCAAGTCCACATCGACGCTGGGCAGCAGGGTTACGAGAAAGGGCTTTCCGGCCAAGGTCGTTCTCCTGCCGTTGTTCAGGCGGGGTCGAAGACCACATTGAAATGCTGCGGGAAGGGCGTACCGCCGCTGTCGATCTCACCGGCTTTGCCGTCCGCGCGGCGCAGATTCTGCTGCCGCAGCAGCGGCTTGAGGACGGCCGGAATAACCGAGCGGTTGATCACGGCGCCAAAGCAGGTGTGCATGCCGTAGCCCCAGTGGATGTAGGTTTCCCAGGGGCGGTCGGTGCGAAAGGCGTTTGGCTCGGGAATATCCAGCCGGTCGAACATGGCCGAGAAGTTGGCGGCGAAGACCATCTGTCCCTTTTTCACCGTCATGGCGCGCAGGGTGGAGCGGGCGACCACCGTGTCCCGCGTCGCCCGGCGGTAGATGACGGGGTTGTGCGGATTGAAGCGCAGCGCCTCCCAGATGTGTTGGGCCATCAGCGCGTCGTCGCCGGCGCGTGCGGCCTGCTGCGCCCCGGCCAGGGCCTCGGGCCGGCGCAGCAGTTCGTCGAGCGCCAGGCAGCTTGCCTTGGAGATGGTCGGGATTGCTCCGATCAACAGGCCGAGCAGGTTGTTCCGGATGCCGAGGTCGGTCATCCCCGGCGTGCCCGAACTTTGCAGGGCAAGGCAGCGGTTCAATACATCGTCGCCCGCGGTCGGGTTGGCCTTGCGCGCGGCGATGGTCTCGTCGAGATAGCCGCGTAGCGCCGCCGCGTCTGCCATCGCTTTCGCCCCGAGCTCCGGGCTGGCGCCGAGATCGCCGAAGAGATACCAGAACAGCGTTGTGGTCCAACCCTGCATGTCCCCAGCCGAGGGGCCGCCGGTGCCGAAATAGCCGGCGGTCATGTCCCAGGGCACCTGAAGCGTCAGGCCCGGCGGCAGATCGAGCCGGCCCTTACTCTCGGCGACCAGTTGCTCGGCCAGCTGTGTGGCGCGCGGCAGGACGATCTCCGCCACATCCGTGCGCCGTGCCGCCAACCGCATGTCGGAGACGTCGCGCTCGTAGTCCCAGCCCGGCTGCATGCCCAGGAAGAAGTTGTCGCCGTCGGTCAGTTGGCGCATGCGCGGGCCGTAGACGACTTCGAAATCGGCGTCGCGCGACAGCACGTCGATGACGTCGGCGCGCCGGGTCACTGCCGCGGTGCCGGTATTCTCGTAAGACTTCACCACCACGCGCGCGAGCGAGATATTGGGCAGGAAGGCGCGCAGGATGGAGAGGACGATGCGTTGCGTCGGGGTCGCCGTCAGCTTGGCGAGCAGGCGTTCTTTGAGGCTGCCTTCGCCGCTCAGCACCGAGAGTCCGATACCGATCATGCGCGCGATACCCCAGAGCCCTTCGAGCCAGATGAGGATCACCCGCAGGGGTGTGACCAGGAGGTTCTTCACAAAGGACATCATAGCGGAGCTCCTGCCTTCCGGCGGCTGTCAGGTCGGATCTACGATGCCCATGGCCATCATGCGCAGCGCCGTCAGTGACGGGACAAAGAAGTAATCCCCGCCGCGCGTCTCCACGAAGGTCTTGAGCTTGCTCATGACGAAGGGCGGCTTGTTCGTCTTCGGGTCGGAGGGGATCACATGGCGCTTGTGATGATCGTGGTTGCCCAACAGCGGGCAGGTGTTGTTGCCGGCATTGAAATCCAGACCGTACTGAATCCACTGCTGCTGCACGAACTCGAACTGCCGGAAGATGTTGGCGCAGACCACCATGAAGGCGACGCCCTGTTCGCTGTTGTCGTCGCCGTCGCCCAAAGACGCGGGACCGTAGGGCAGGCCGCGGCGCAAAATGCGGCGGCGTTTGTTGAGCTGGGTCGTGGCCTCGGGGTTGTCGCCGTCGGGCTTGTTGAGCGGGTCGAGATAGTCGCGCGTATTGGCGCGGCGCAGGTGAGAGGTCGCCGGGCATTTATAGCCCTGCATGTCGTCGCCGTAGCGGAAGTCGGAAGGTTCGGACGATTTCAGGTAGGTGTAGTAGGCCTTGGCGGCCTTCTGCGGGTCCGGATCGTCAAAACCCTTATCCTTTCCAAAGGCAACCCAGGCGTCGTAGGTGGGAACCTTGGAAAGCGGTACGCCGTCGGGCCAGCGCCCCACCATTTTGGCCATCAGGGTAACCTGAGCTTCCTCCTCGGAAACCCCCATCGTCGAGGCGTAGGTTTTGGCTTCTTCCGCGACCACCTCGCGGAACGATCCGACGTTCTCATGCAGCTTGCGATAGACCATGAAGGTGCCGTTGTTCACGAAGGCGGGCGGCATGGCCGTGGGCGGCAGTTCCTGGCTCTCGTCCGGGTAACCGAGAATGAACTCGCCCGTGGCCAGGGCCTGCCAGCCTTTCTTCGGATCCATCCACTTGCCCCGGCCGATCACTGCCTTGCTCATGGCCTCGTCCGAGTATTGCCCTTTGTAGACCGGGTCGCCGATCCCGTCGGTGAAACCGAAATGCTCCTTCGGGGTGGGGATCTTCGTGCCGTTGGGCAGGGTCGCGAAGAGAGCGGTCGCCGCCTGGTACTCTGCGTCGCCCTTCGCGCCGTTGGTGGCCAGGATGCGCACCTTTCCTTCCAGGGTCGTATTGCACAGCTCGCGGAGCCACGCGGTCTGTTCTTCCAGCTCCGGCAAGGCTTGATCGGTGCCGGGGGTGACCTGGGCGTTCATCGAAATCCACACGTGGACGTCGTCTACGCCTGTGCCGTTGCGGTTGTTCTGCCAGACCGGATCCCAGTGGCGGCACCAATCGGTGTCGTCTTCGCTGACTTTGGTGGTATCGCGGTCGCCCAGGATGGTGGCGCGCGCCTTCATGCCGTCGATGAATTCGTCGGGAAAGCCTTTGAGGGTGCGCGTCGGCAGGGCGAGCTGCAGCAGCCCCATGAAGGTGAAGCCGATGTTCAGCGTGACCTTGGGTTTGGTTTCGGGGCTCCAGCGTGCGGCGGTGGTCACCCTGCCGCGCACGGCATCGACAAACTGGCGGCCGGCCGTGGAGTCCGAGAAGTTGAGAAAGAAGTACCTTGCGCAAGGGAAGCTGTAGCGGCCATAGGCGCGCATTACGTTGCCCTGGATGTCATCCAGGCGGAGTTGGCGATCCATAGTCTCAAACCCCCGCGCTTGTTTTGACGACGGCATCTCTGCTGTCGATGCCGATCACGCCCGGTTTCTGGCTCGGCGCCGATTTGTCGCCGGGTTTGTGCTCTTGAAGGTATCTGCCGAAAGCCTCATGCAGTTCCGCGTCGCTCTTGCCCTGCGCGGTAACCGCGAAATCGGCGAAGGTCTGTTGCAGGTAGAGCGATTTGAGGACCGCGGGCAGGTCGGCGTATTCTCCTGGCGGCATAGGTTGCCTGCCGGTCCACATGGCATAGGCATAGGCGATCGCAATCGCCAGCAGACTGGCCACCAGCCCGCCGAGGAAGGTCATGCCAGGCGTCCAGTTGACCAGAAGACCGAGAAGCGGCGGCTGGGCCATGTGGAGGAGCCAACCGACAAGGCCCAGCAGCATGACGATCACGGGGATACCGACCAGCGCCAGAATCCCGGGAAGCGACAGGCCCTTGAGTTTGGGAGCGTTCAGCCAGTAGTCGTTGAAGGGCATGGTGGTTTCGACCTGACAACGCCTGATGTAGTCGGCGAAATCGTCGGCGGTCTTGACCGTCTCGAAGCCGACGCAGTTGTCGTAGATCTCGCTCAGCTCTTTGCCCATGGTCTCCCAGAGGCGTCGGCAGTAAACATCGCGCACCCGGTCCTGCTCGGCTTCCGTCAGTGTGCTGGGCAGGGGGTCGCCGTCTTCCATCACCGCATCGAAATCGACGACGAACATCAGGTAGGCGTTACTCAGTTGGTCCACTTTCTGGGGAACGAGCGGGTCGTTGCCGGCCAGGGAGCTGACCAGCACGTCCTGTCGTATGCGCCCGTTGTAGACGACGTCGTCCAACACCACGAAGCGGCAAAGGTGGGTGCGCCGGTTACGCGCAAAGGGGCTGTTGATCCCGATCTTTTCCGTTGCGGGCGACTGCAGGGCGGTCGGCAGAATCGCCAGAAGCGTGCGCACATCCTGCTCGTAGGAAATGTTCAGATCTCGCTCGTCCTGCGTCGTGCCGATCTTGATCGGCGCGAGGGTGGTGAGAAAATAGTGGCCAGTATCGAAATTTGGCATGGCGGTACTCCCGAAAAGACGGTCGAGTTCAGGCGCCGGCAGAAGGTTTGTGGGCGAAGACTGTCGCCTCTGCGCGCTTCACGAAGGGGTCGCGGTTGATGTCGGCGTTCTCGGTGTCGAGACTTGCGACCGGGCCGTAGCCGGGTTCGCCGAAACAGCCTTGCATCGCCAGCATCGCCTTGCGGTAGGACTGGGCAAAGGCCTCTGGGGTTTCGCGCCCGTGCCGTTCGGCCAGATCTTTAAGGGTGTCATAGACCCGCATGGCGCACTTGATGTCGCGCTGGGCCGATCCGGGCGTGGCGTTGTAGTAGTAGTCCGTATAGATCTGATTGTAGGTGATGTAGTCCTTGAACGGCGTGATCGGGATCGACGCGGGATACTTGATCGCGGTGTACCAGAAGAGGTCGAGGCCGCTCGGGATGCCGTCGGAAAAGGCGTCGATGTACTGATCCCAGGTTCCGTTGAAGTTGGAACAAAAGATCATGTAGTCGTTCTGCAGGTTCTGCTTGCCCTGCCCCAGGTCGGGCCACTGGTCGCGTTTGACCAGAGTCCAACGCGCAAAATGGATGATGGAAAGCCCGAGGAGCCCGGCGAGTCTCTGCGGTAGACCGCGCGCGACCATGAAGATCAGCCGATTGAGCCACGTACACATCGGCTTGCTCGGCGTCACCACGTTCATGGCGTACGCCTTTCCGGCAATGTTCGACATTGTATCTCCGCCCAAGAACTGTTCGTAAGCGCAACGCTTACTTTAGTCCTGTGGGCGGCGGCACGGAAGGGTACTCTTGGAGTACTCCCGCTGCGCCCCCGGGGGGCGTCAGCGGAACAGCATGATCGGGATCTTGCAGGAGCGTATCATTTCCGTCGTCGTCGAACCGATGATCAGGCTGCGAATGCGGGAATGACCATAGGCGCCCATCACCATGAGGTCGATACCGTCGGCCTCCACCCGCCTGGCGATCACCCTGTCGGCCTGGCCGGACTCGATGTCGGCCTGCACCTCGTAGCCGGCGGCACGCAGAACCGTCGCGGCGTCGTCCAGGCGCTTGCGGGCCTCGGGACTGTCCAGGCCGACGGTCAGCAGCCGGCAGTCCAGGCCGACGAAGGTCTTGCTTCTGGCGACATGATCGACCGCCTTTACCGCACTGCTCCCGCCGTCGAAGGCGATGAGGAATCGCTTTACCGGCTTGAAGGCGCGGGCGGAAACCAGCACTGGCTTGTGGCTGGAGCGCAGGACCCTTTCGAGATTGGAGCCGAGGTGCAGCCTGGCGAAATCGGCCGCCTCGCCGCGCTTGCCGACCACGATGAGGTCGGCCTCCGCCTCGAACTCCAACAGCGTCTCCAGCAGGTCGCCGTGGCGCAGCTTGGTCGTGACTTCGCCGATCCCCGCCGTCTCGAGACGCTCTTTGGCGCCGGCCAGCAGCGCGCGGCCCCGCTTTTGCGCCAGTTTCGCCCTTTGTTCGTCGAGGCTGGCGAGTTCGGTAAGCAGCGTATCGCGGGCGTCCGCATTGAGGTTGCCGCTCAGGTTGACCGGCGCGCTGGAGGCGTCCCGCCGGCCGAGCACATGCAGAAACTCGACCGAGCCGCCGCTGCGTTCGGCCACCCAGGCCACGTGGTCGCACACGCTCTGTGAATAGATCGACCCGTCGATCAGCGCTAAAAGTTTCGTCATTTTCCGACCCCTCAGTGACCCATGAGGCGCTCCAGGGCGCCGGGCTTATCGTGAATTGCGAGCTGGTCGACAATTGTCTCGCTCGCCTTGTTAAGGCCGATGAGTTCGACCTCGGCGCCTTCACGGCGGAATTTCAATACCACGGTATCGAGCGCCGCAACGCTTGAGATGTCCCAGATGTGGGCGCGGGACACGTCGATCGTCACTTTCTCCAGGGCTTCCTTGAAATCGAAGGCGGCGAGGAAATCGTCGACCGAGGCGAAGAAGACCTGGCCCTCGACGATATAGGTTCGGGCCGTCTCGTCCTCGGAAAGAACCGAGGTCAGGCGGAAGATCTGGGCGATCTTCCAGGCGAAGAAGATGCCCGAAAGCAGCACGCCGACGAGCACGCCGATCGCCAGGTTGTGGGTCGCGACCACGGTGACGACGGTCGCCAGCATGACGACCGAGGAAGAGCGCGGGTGGATCGTCAGGTCCTTGATCGACGACCAGCTGAAGGTACCGATGGAGACCATGATCATGATGGCGACCAGCGCCGCCATGGGGATCTGCTTCACCCAGTCGCCGAGCGCGACGCAGAGAATCAACAGAAAAATACCGGCACAGAAGGTCGACAGGCGGCCGCGGCCGCCCGACTTCACGTTGATCACCGACTGGCCGATCATGGCGCAGCCGGCCATGCCGCCGATGAAGCCGGTGGCGAAGTTGGCGATGCCCTGGCCGACGCATTCCCGGCTCTTGTCGCTCGTCGTATCGGTCAGCTCGTCGACGATGGAAGCGGTCATCAGGGACTCGAGCAGCCCGACGACGGCGATGGCCGCCGAGTAAGGCAGGATGATCAGCAGGGTTTCCAGGGTGAGCGGGATGTCCGGCAGCAGGAAGACCGGCAGGGTGTCCGGCAACTGTCCCATGTCGCCGACGGTCCGGAGGTCGAGCTGCAGGACCAGCGTGATCGCGGTGAGCACGACGATGCAGACCAGCGGCGAGGGCACCGCCTTGGTCAGGCGGGGGAAGAGATAGATGATGCCTAGCCCGCCGGCGACCATCACATAGGTGAGCCAGGGCACGTTGGTCAGTTCGGGTAACTGGGCCAGGAAGATCAGGATGGCCAGGGCGTTCACGAAGCCGGTCATCACCGAGCGGGAAACGAAGCGCATCACATAGCCGAGGCGCAGGGCCCCCGCGATGACCTGCAGAACGCCGGTCAGGATGGTCGCGGCGAGCAGATACTGCAGTCCGTGTTCCTTGACCAGCGTCACCATCAGCACCGCGGTGGCGGCGGTCGCCGCCGAGATCATGCCCGGCCGCCCGCCGGCGATGGCGGTGATCACCGCGATGGAGAAGGATGCGTAGAGCCCGATCTTCGGATCGAGGCCGGCGATGACCGAAAAGGCAATCGCTTCCGGAATCAGCGCCAGTGCCACAACCAGTCCCGCGAGGACGTCGCCGCGGACATTGCCGAACCACTCGGTCTGCAATCTTGGCAGGGAAAATTGCATTCGAATCGGACTCCATAGGGGCTCGACCGCGATAACGGCGCAAATGAGCGGAATTGCAGGCAGGCTGCCGGGGCAGCTTGGAGGGCGCGAAAGAGGGCGCGCGGTCCTCTGATGGTGAGCGTCACCCTTGTCACAGGTCATGGCGCGACAAGCAAAGGCCAATGCTGCAGTGCAGCATTGTGCCCAGGGATACCCTGAAGCAGGCAACGGCGCAAGTTGTTTGGTCGTGCCGTCGTACAAAGGGCGGCCCTGATCTCCTGGAAACCGCAGAAAATAGGGGTTTATTTCCTAGGTCGCGCCAGCTCCCCGCTGTTCGTCCCAAGCGGACCGGCAAGGACGGAGGCCGCGATCAAAGCTTCGATGGCTGTTGTTCCGAGCCGCCTATAGGTTAAGGGACCGCCGCCCGAGCGGCGAAACCACGGGGGCCTGGGTCACTCGCAGATGACGAAAACGCCAAGGGACGACGCCTACGGGACAATCCGCCTGGGGGGAATGGCACTGGGTCCCCTGGGGGCCCTTGTCCTCCTGGCCATTCCCGCGCCTGCCGGTCTGGACTCCGCGGCCTGGTCGACGGCGGCGGTTGCCGTCTGGATGGCGGTCTGGTGGGCCACCGAGGCGGTGCCGGTGGCGGCCACGGCGCTGCTGCCGCTGGCTTTGTTTCCCCTGCTCGGCGTCTCCGACATCAAGCAGGCCGCCGCGCCCTTCGCAAACCCCCTGATTTTTCTGTTCCTCGGCGGATTCCTCATCGCGCTTTCCCTGCAGCGATGGGACCTGCACCGGCGCATTGCCCTGCATATCGTGACTTTCGCCGGCAGCCGCCCGACAGCCCTCCTGGGCGGCATCATGCTGGCGACGGCTTGTCTCAGCATGTGGATCAGCAACACCGCGACGGCCATGATGATGATGCCGATCGCGGCCTCCTTGGTGGTTATCCTGCGACCGAGCGATAGAGCGCCCGGGGGATCGGACGAGTCTCGCTTCGCCACCGCCTTGATGCTGGCAACCGCCTACGCCGCCTCGATCGGCGGCCTTGCCACTCTGGTCGGCTCGCCACCGAATGCGCTGCTTGCCGCCTTCATGTCGCAGACCTATGGCGTCGAAATCGGTTTCGCGCAGTGGATGCTCGTCGGCTTGCCGGTGACCGCGGTCATGCTGCCGCTCACCTGGTTCGTTCTGACCAAGATCGTCTTCCGCTTTCAGCTCGATGAGCAGGGGCGAGGAGGTCCGATGATCGCCGAGGCGCTGCGCGCCATGGGGCCGATGACACGCCCGGAAAAACGCGTTGCCGGGGTCTTCGCCCTGGTGGCCGCCCTGTGGATCACAAACCCTCTGCTGGCAGCCTGGGTCGGGCCCGGTACCTTCTCCGATGCCGGAATCGCGATTTCCGGCGCGCTCCTGCTGTTCGTCATTCCGGCGGATTGGAAGCAGAAGGTCTTTCTCCTCGACTGGGCCTGGGCGAGACGTGCTCCCTGGGAAATTCTGATTCTTTTCGGCGGCGGCTTGAGCCTGGCGCAGGCCGTCGACAAGACCGGTCTGGCAACCTGGATCGGCGGCGGTCTGGCAATTCTCGGCGACTGGCCCGTGATCCTGTTGGTCGCCGCGGCGGTGGGCCTGGTGATCTTTCTGACCGAACTGACCAGCAACACGGCCACGACGGCGGCCTTCCTGCCCGTTCTCGGCGCGGTGGCGGTTCAGGCCGAGTTGGCGCCGTTGCTGCTGACCGTGCCGGCGGCGCTGGCGGCGTCCTGCGCCTTCATGCTCCCGGTCGCGACCCCGCCGAACGCGATCGTGTTCGGCTCCGGCCATGTCACCATCGCGCAGATGATGCGCGCGGGCCTGCTGTTGAACCTGCTAGGTATGCTGGTGATCACTGCCTTGACACCGTTGATCGTAGAGTTCGTCTTTTCCTGAGAGTGGGCAAGGGGGCTGGGAATGGTCCGAAGCTGCAAGATCTCGATCGGCCTGCTGCTCGTCGCCGCGACGCTGCTGTTCTCTTTCCCTCTCTCCGCACTTGCCGAGCCACGTGACGCCGAAGCCCGGTCTGTCGTCCGCGCTGTCGTCGACAAGCTATGCTCCGCCGGTGTCGATGATCCCATGACGCTGGCAGCGGCGCTGCCCGAGTTTGCCTTGGGTGATGTGCAGGATGCCGGCCCCGCTGCGGGCTGGTTCCGGCGCGAGATCCGCCTGGTGGATGCCGCTGCCGGCAGGGCGGTGGTGGTCAGGGCATTGAGGCCCGGCGGCACCCTGCGCCGCCTGGATGTCGAACTGCAGAGGCTCGGCGAGGACGCTCCACTTTTGCTCGCGCTGGCCGACACGGATTGTACCGTGATCCACGCCCGCGCGCTGCGCTACGAAGACGGCGCCGCTGCCGAACTGCTGTTGCTGGCGCCGGATCTGGAGACGGTGACGGCGCGTGAACCGCTCAACCCGGCGGTGCCCGACGGCGTCGATCCGGGCGGGGTGACGGTCGCCCATATCGACAGCGGTGTGAACTACCTGCTGCCGCAGATCGCGGGGCGGCTGGCGCGCGACGACGCGGGCCGTATTCTGGGCTACGACTTCTGGGATCTCGACGACAGGCCCTTCGACGGGGATACCAGGCGCTCCCCCTTTTTTCCGATCCGCCATGGGACGCAGGTGGCCAGTCTGCTGCTGAGGGAAGCGCCTGCAGTGCGCCTGCTGCCCTTTCGTTATCCGCGCCCCGACATGACGCGTCTGGCCGCTGCCGTGTCTTCGGCACAGGCCGCCGGCGCGGCAATCATGGCGATGCCTCTGGGCAGCACCAGGCAGGCGGACTGGATCGCTTTCGAGGAAGCCGCGCGCGCCCATCCGGGGATCCTCTTCATCGCTTCGGCCGGCAATGACGGCCGCGACATCGATGCCAAGCCGCTCTATCCGGCCAGCCTGTCGCTCGACAACATGATCGTGGTGACCTCGGCCGATGCCGCCGGCTATGCGGCGCCGGGGTCGAACTGGGGGGCGGCGAGCGTCGACCTGCTGATCCCGGCGGAGGATATGACGGTCACCGGTTTCGATGGCGCGCCGACGCGCGGCTCCGGTTCCAGCTTCGCGGTGCCGCGGGTGGCGGCCTTGGCCGCGCGCCTGAAAGCCGATCACCCGGACTGGCAGGCCGCCGAGTTGAAGCGCGCCATCTTCGCCCGCGCCGTCGCCCCGCCGGCCGCTGCGATCAGGGCGGTGGCGGTGGGCTGGATCCCCAGCCCGGCCGATTTTCCGGACTGAAGTCTTTGGTTTCCTAACCTTGTGCCGCAGCACCACCTATGGCGAAATCAGCGGCGAATGGATTCTCACAGTTGGCGTGTAAGCCGCCAGAGCCACATTCAGAATTTGCATCTAAGGGCGGGATTGACCATGCAATGGCTCGTGAGCTGGTACCGCAGATTTCAGCGCCTGTGGCTCATTGTGAAGCGGTGGCTGCTGGGTGTGCTGCCGCTGTTTGCACATGCCGCCTCGAAGCGTAAGGCAGCAAACGCCAAGCGGGCACACGACCGCTCTACTCCCGTCCGATCCTATCTCGATCACTTTGTGCACTCTGAAACCGTACCGGGTCACCCCGTAGTCGACAAATTGGCGCGGAAGGCGACGAACGAACTGTTCGACTGGCTCGGTCTGACAATGATTCCGAACCAGACTTGGGCGATCCTGGAAAGGGTCGGTGACCCCGGCGCGACCCTGGAGCAGCTAATCCGAGCGCTCGGCTGCGACCCCTTACTTGCGCGCCGGCGTGATCCCAAGGAAATCGCACGCCTCGAATTGGCGATCGATGTTCTCGTCTCCCTGGACAGCCTACGCCCATACCTGAGTGCAGATCATCTAAGTGAGATCGAGTATTTGCTGTTCGACGGAGACTATGGCGCGGTCAGGACCTACAGCCATACTGTCAAGGCGCTGTCCGCTGTCCTCATCGGCCGCGAGAAGGCGGCAGTGCTCCGGCGCTTCGCGGCTTACGATTCGTTTGTGCAGGTGGTCGAGAGATATATCGCGGACCCTTGGAGTCTCAGTCCCGACGATGCTGAAGAGGCGCTGCAACTCTCCGACCACTTTATCACCGCCATGGAGCGCTACACGGATCTACACGCGGCAGTCTCCGAAACCATCGCCGCAATCCAACACCTCTGGCCGGGAAGTGGCCCATCTGCGCCAAATTCCGACCATTTTGACGGTATTCTGCTGCGGTTCGAGGACATCGATGAGAATCTGGTCAACGACGCAGACGTGACTCTCGACCAGATCGACGATCTCCTGCGCCAGTGCGAGGAGGTGATCGAAGATCTCAGTAAGTTGTTGGAAGATCTCGAGCCGGACGCCGACACTTCTGGCGGGCCATTTGCAGCTGGCTTGGACGAGGTCGATAAGGCATTAGCCTTCTTTGGATTCGTCTCCGGGGAGTCGCCATCACCAGACGAGATCAAGAAGGCTTACAAGAGGAAGATGAAAGAGGTGCACCCGGACCTGGCCCCAGGAACCGATCCCGAGGAGAAGGCCCGCCGAGAAGAAATGGCTAAGGAAGCGAACCTGCGCTACGACCTATTGCGCCGCCGCTATACCGGGCGGGATGGCGAGTTCACTCCTTGACTTGACGGCGCACCCGGATTTCGATGCGCCGTCGTTGCCGGTCATCACGTGGGGGCGAAAATCCAGGTGAGATACGGTGCTGGGTGGTGATCGTCTGCCCCGCCGAAAGTGCAAGGATGACGAAATCCGCCAAGCGGGGGTCCTGTCGAAGTGCACGGGCGACGGCGGCTGCCCGGATCATGCCAAGACCCACATTGTCTGCCGCCGAGGGCTCGGCGACCTGCTGACGATTGAGGAAGTCGAGCAGGCCCATGTCGATAGTGGAGTGTGACGTGCGCAGTGGGACTTCGTCAGTATGCCCGATCACCTCAATCACCTCGGCGTCGTATATTTGACCGATCTGCACGATCTTTGGGACGATTTGGACGGAAATGCGTGCGTGAAAATCCTCCCCCAGAACGGCTGAGCCCGACGGAAAGTAATAGCCTTGCGCCTCGCTCAACGTGATGATGGGAGGTTGATCGTTCAATTCGGGTGGTGGTTCCGATTTCGGCTCCACGGACTCTCTTGCCGACTCGAGTAGGTCGTCTATGCGTTTGCGCAGAGCTTCCGCCTCGGCCGCAGTTGATGCTTGGCGCGATTCCAACTCTGCGTACCTCGAATGTTGGGATCCGACATAGAGCAGCAGCACAATCGAAGTCATGATGCCGACAGTCATGAGCAGGTAGAGCACTTCCTGCCCCATTTGCAGGTGCAGCATGCTGCGCAGAGATCGCTTAGCCATCGCCGCTACCGGTCCGGGTGAACAAACCGTTCGACGCTTTCCACCACCGAACGCAGGCCGTTGACCAAAGTCGTTCCTTCTTCGGCAGCGGCTTTGAATCGGCGTGTTGCCTCGGTCAATTCATTCATTTCTCGTGTCGACTGGGAAAGCTGCTTCTCTTGGTCCCTAAGGTGCGTGTTCAATCCCTCAAAGCTGCCCTCCAAGCTGCTGCATTCGTCTTTGACGACCTCGCCGAGCCGGCCAAGTGCCGTTTGGATCTTTTCTACCCCTGATTCATAGACGTCGGTCGATTTTATGAGACTCGTGGCGCTTCTTTCGAACATCGCTTGGCTCCGCTCGCAGGCGGAGACCAAGTCATTGAAGCTCTTTGTGGCGGCTTGCACTTCTTTCTTAAGGTTTTGCAGCTCCGCCTTCATTTCGGCTTCTGGCGCGAGCTCCTCGTCATGCTCCCCTCCATATTTCAGCACCTCGATATGGCGCAGTGCGGTTGCCAAGAGTGGAGCGATGCCGGCAGCGATGAGCCCTTCGGCGAAAGGCGTTAGAAGGAGCTTCAACACTTCCAGCGAAAGTCCGCCCGTCAGGTCGACTCTCTGCAAGGTGAAGGTAGAGGCGATCACGACTCCGCAAATTAATGCGAAGATCCCAAGCGCAATGATCGACTCTGAGGCCACGACCATATCGAAACGCGGCAGCCGTTTGGCCCGCAGATAGATCGCTGCGACAGCCAACCAAAGTTCGGCGCCGAGCGCGCCAGCAAGAAAATAGTAGTGATCACCGCCCGAGAGGTTGTCTGAAGTCAGGGTTAGAAAGATACCGGCACCGAAAATCAAAATTGAAATCAGCGCATGAAAAAGAAAACTCATGTTAACCCTTTGCCGTCGGCTTCAAGGTATGTCAGACCGCGGACCGGTGAGCAGAAGGGTGCCAAATTTCCGCGCGGAGTCAGTCAGCGCGTGCCGGTCCATGTAGCGGCGGACGGAGTCCAATCCTTTGAGACTCGAAAGCATTGCCATCACCGCCATGTCGATCATGGCCGTGCTGCCGTCTAGGCGCCCGGCTTGACCGCCGGAAAGCTGTGCAATCGTCTTGAAGTCGGAAATGGTGCGGGAATCATCTCCGACCGCAAAGGTGTGAATGGGAACGCCCTTCTCGCCGAAGCGTTTGGCCCAGTCGTGCGCCGTTACTGTATTGTGCAAACCCTGCGCATCGATGTCGTGGCGCGGGTTCGATGGTTCGTCGCCAGCCAGCAAAATGGCGCTGGCTTCTCCCGCTTCGTCAGCGGCTTCAAGGACGGCTTCGATCGCCTCCCCGTCGTTGCCGCCGCCGCCGGTAATCTTCACGCCAGCGAGCCAGCGAGCCAGTTCATTTGCGTCGTCGGTCATTGGCGACGCCTCGCAGAGGAACTGAGGGACGTCGTAGTCGCGGTAAACATACACCCGGATCTGAACGTTCGTGCCAGCCTCCTCGTATATGCGATTGAGAATGGTCGTGATGTTCTGGCGGGCGCCGTCAATCAACGACATCATGCTGCCTGTGGCGTCGAGGGCGATGACAAACTGTCCGGCACGGGAAAGCCCGGGCTTGCGCCCGGCCGCGCGAGCTTCCTGTGCCTTGGCGATGTACTGCGCGCGTCGTTCATCGCCCGACGTTCGGACGGCGCCGGACTTATTCCTGGCTTCGGGAAGCCTACTCGAGGGATTAGAGCCCTTGTACTTGTCGAATTTCCCCATCGGCTCTTCCTGAAAAACCGGCACCTCAGAGAAGCGAAGCTTGACCTCAACTATTAATTGCATCGTTGGTGCCGGACTGTCACGAAGAATAGATTCGGAGAAGGCTGGGCACTCACGGCGATTGGTTCCCCTCCCGCACGGCAATCAATGGGTCATCTGGGAAGGAGTATTGTCTTGGCTCATCGTAAGAAGCCTCAGTTGCTGTGGGCTAGCTTTCGGTGATTGCTCGATGAGCGCCCTGAGCGCATCGGCATCAGTTTGTTTTCCGCGATTCTTAGACACTTGCTTCTCCCAGGAAGTCGTTGCGCTGGGTCGCGGGGCAGCCCCATAATCGTGGCGCTGGCTTTTCTTGCCAGTGGGCTGCGGGTGAACCTGAATGGATCTGATAGGGCTCGCGATAAAGCGGCCGACGGCGGTAGCCGCCTCGGTGCTCATCGTCTTGACGCTTGGCGTCTTCGCCTTGCAGACGATCCCGATTCAATTGACTCCGGATGTGCGTCGCCCGGTCCTGCAGGTATCTACCGACTGGTCCGGCACCTCGCCGTTGGAAGTCGAGCGCGAGATTACCAACCGGCTGGAGGAAGAGCTGGCCGGTGTTGAAGGCGTGGCCGATATGTCGAGCCGATCCCAACTCGGCCGCAGTCGCATCACCCTGGAGTTCAACGTCGACCAGAACATGGACCGCGCCTTCATGCTGGTGTCCAACCGGCTGGGCAACGTTTCCGACCTGCCCGACGAGGCCTCCAAGCCGTCGATCCGCACTTCAGGGTCGGAGGACGTGCCGATCGCCCGCCTTGCCCTGACGCGCCTGCCGGGCAACACCCGCGACATCGAAACCTACGGCGACCTGGTCGAGGATGTCGTCGCCGACCGTCTGCAGCGTGTCCCCGGTGTGTCCCAGGTCAACCTCGCCGGCGGCAGCGCCCGCGAGTTGCAGGTGATCATCGAGCCCGCCGTGCTGGCGGGCTATGGCCTGACGGTGCCAAAGGTGCTGGCGGCCCTGCGCGAAGCCAACGTCTCCCTGAGCGCCGGGTCCGTCGAGGAGGGCAAGCGCCGCTACACCGTCCGCACGGACTCCGAGACCGCCACGGCGGAGAAGATCCGCACCGTGGTGCTGCAGACCTCCTACGACGAGGAGATCGGCCGTCTCTCCGACGTCACCGTCGGCGACATCGCGAAGGTGCGCCTGGACTATGAGGTCCCGACCAGTAACAGGCGTTTCAACGGTGAGCCGATGATCCGCCTGAACGTGGTGCGCGACAGCGGCGCCAACGTCATCAAGACCATGGAGGGTTTGCGCCAGGCGATCAGCGAGCTGAACGCGGGCGCGCTGCGCTTCGAAGCCGTCACGTTGGAGTTGTTCTACGATGAGACCCTCTACATCGATTCGGCCATCGACCTGGTCGAGCAGAACATCTTCGTCGGCGGCGCGCTGGCGGCCTTGATCCTCATCCTCTTCCTGCGTTCCTGGCGCGCCACAGTGGTCGTTGTCCTCTCGATCCCGATTTCGGTGATTGCCACCTTTGTCGCCATGGCGTTGGTCGGCCGCTCGCTCAACGTCATCTCCCTGGCCGGCATCGCTTTTGCCGTGGGCATGGTGGTCGATGCCGCCATCGTGGTGCTCGAGAACATATTTCGTTTGCGGCAGAACGGCGCGCCCTCGGCGGCCGCGGCGCGCGAAGGGGCGAAGCAGGTCTGGGGCGCCATTCTCGCCTCGGCGCTGACCACGGTGGTGGTGTTCATTCCGATCCTGGTGCTTGATCTGCCGGCCGGGCAGCTGTTCCGCGATATCGCCGTCGCCATTTCGGTTTCGGTGCTGCTATCGCTGCTGGTCGCGATCACGGTCATCCCGACGCTGGCCAACAAGATGCTCGGCCAGCAGCAGAGCGACTTCAGCAAGCGGTTCCCGGTTCCCCTGGTCGACCCGCTGGCGCGGCTGTTCGTGCGCTGTGTGCTCGGCTCGATCCGTCTGTTTATCGCCAATCGCGTTGCCGCCTTCGCCCTGGTCGCGACAATCTGCGGTGGCGCGGTACTGGCCACCTATCTCTTTCTGCCCAAGCTCGACTACCTGCCCGACGGCAACCGAAATTTCGTGTTTTCGCGGGTGCGACCACCGCCGGGCTATAACCTCGATACCACCTTCGAGATGGCCGAACGTATCGAGGCGGCGACCAAGCCCTACTGGGCATCGGCCGCAGCAGGAGAACCCGAGCCAGGCGGGCCACCTCAGATTCAGAATTTCTTCTTTGTCGCGCTGCGCGATGTCATGTTCGTGGGCGCCAGCAGCACCGAGACCGAGCGGGCCGGCGAACTCGTGCCGATCCTGCGCAAGGCGGTCTCCGGGAATCCCGGCACCAAGGGTTTCGTCTCGCAGTCTTCGATTTTCGGACGCTCGATCGGCGGTTCGCGGGCGATTTACCTGAACGTCACCGGTCCGGAGATCGGCAACATCCTCGAGGTGACCAAGCGTGCCGACCAGTTGCTGGGCCGGGTTTTCGGGGAGGAAAGCGGCGCGCAGACACGCATCGTTCCGGGGTTGGAACTCGGCGCGCCGGAAGTTCGCGTCACGCCTAATTTGAGGCGCCTGGCCAATGCCGGCCTCACCGCCCGCGACCTGGCCATCAGTATCGACGCCATGAACGACGGCACCCGCGTGGCCGAGGTGAACCTCGGCAGCCGCCGCATTGATATCACCCTGATGGGCCCCAAGGGCCAGGTGCGTACGACACAGGGGATCGACTC
>PJEL010001624.1_pt1 | contig 22246 bp, 19 predicted proteins | sample 1853271 | NCBI WGS metagenome assembly PJEL01 (sample SAMN08108733, study PRJNA415343) | Invertebrate metagenome, whole genome shotgun sequencing project. | host: Globobulimina | place: Sweden: Gullmar Fjord | collected 2015-08
GACAGGGATATTCTTCCTTTTTCTGGGGGGAATGTCCCTGCTCTTTTCCTCAATTATTTCCCGCAGCCCGAAAGGCGACATCTTCAGCAATAAAGAGGGCGTCGGCATTATTGAATTGAAGGGTTTAATTATCACCTCTGAACAGGTTCTGAAAAACCTGACCTCTTTCAGAAACAACCCGAAGATCAAATCAATTATATTGCGCATTGAAAGCCCGGGCGGATCTGTAGGCGCCTCCCAGGAAATCTTTGAGGATGTAAAACGGACAAACAAGGTGAAGCCCGTGGTGGCCTCCATGGGCTCCATGGGGGCATCTGGCGGCTATTACGCAGCTCTGGGAGCCGCGAAGATCATAGCCAATCCCGGCACCATGACCGGCAGTATAGGCGTCATTGTGAAGTTCCCGAATCTCGAAGGATTGTTTGACAAGATCGGCTATAAAAGTGAGGTCATTAAAAGCGGTGCCATGAAAGATGTGGGGGCCAGCAACCGGCCTATAAGTGTGGAAGAGCGGGCCCTTATGCAGGGACTTATTGATAATGTTTTCGATCAGTTCGTGCAGGCTGTTGTAGAAAGCAGGAACATGCCGGAAGAGACGGTCAGGGAACTGGCGGATGGCAGGATATTTTCCGGTAAGCAGGCTTTTGAAGCCGGCCTTATTGATGATCTTGGCAATTTCACCGATGCCATCACAATAGCAGCAGAACTGGGCGGCCTTGATCCAAAGCAGCCCAGGCTTATCTACCCGCAGGAAGAGAACCGGTTTTCACTGCTCAACCTGCTGACCAGCAGCAATGACCAATCCATCCTGGAAGGGTTCATGCCCGCACATCCCATCCTCTCCTTTGAGTGGACCGGGATACAGTAAACCTATTGCAAATCAGTTTTTTCGCAATAAGTTCAAATGATTACATTTTATTGTTTATTGAATTAAAAGAAACGTACCACAAATTTTAGTTGAGGCATACAGATGTTAAAGAGAGACCTAGTTGATGAAATCACCAACAATCTGGATGGTTTTCTGAAAAAGGATATAAGCCAGGCTGTAGATATAATTTTGGACACTATGGCAGATTCACTCGATGAAGGACAGAGGGTGGAAATCCGGGGGTTTGGCAGTTTCTCCGTCCGTCAGAGAAAAGCAAGGCAGACGAAAAACCCTAAAACCGGCAAAACTATGGATATCCCGCCCCGCAAAACCCTGCATTTTACGATGAGTAAATCCCTTAAAGAGGCCCTGGTAAAAAGAGGCTGACGTTTTTTCCGGGAACCATTAACAGCAGCGCAACGGCTATAGGTAAAACAGGCTGATATCCCCTTTTCCATGACGGAGCACTTCCGGCTCATCGCCGGTGAAAGAGAGAACCGTGGAGGGATCAGGATATATATTGCCGCCGTCTATGACCAGGTCGACCATGTTTCCCAGCCTTTCGTCAAACTCATAAGCTTCGGTCAACGGCGGCCCTTCCTCATGAAGGATGGCACTGGTATTAAGGATCGGATTACCCAGCGCTTCAATCAACGATAAACAGATATTGTTGTCCGGCACACGGATACCGACGGTTTTCTGCTTGGTTATCATAATTTTTGGAACCAGCTTGGTGCCGGGCAGAACAAATGTGAAAGGCCCGGGCAGGGCCTTTTTCATCATCCTGTAGGCCGTGTTTGAAATATGGCCGTAATTATTTACATTTTTCAGGCCTGAACACATAAAGCTGAAGGGCTTATGTTTCGGTCTTTTTTTGATCTGGTAAATCTTCTTGATCGCTTTCTTGTTGAATATATCACACCCTATCCCGTAGACTGTATCGGTGGGATAACAGATAACTGCACCGCTGCGCAGTTGTTCGGCAACACGCTGGATAAGCCGTGGCTGGGGGTTATCTGGGTTAATTGATATAAGCATAACTGTTTGTTTTCGCTGCGTATATTTTTTTTACCGAACCGCTTTTCACAAGCTGAGACAGCTGCAGATAAGCGCAGACTTCGGATAAGCACCCTTAAAGACAGGGCATAAACACCCTTAAAGACAGGGCATAAACTCCGACATCGGATAAGCGAAGCAGGGATTTTAGCTATATATAAAAATATGCTGAATTCCCTGCGACATAGCAAATGTGGCTGTATCGTTTTGTGAAAGCCAAAGCCAAGCTACCATAAACCAAACATTGTTCAGAATCAATGGCAAACAATCCACCCCTGGCAACCGGCATCGATCTTGGCTCCAATACATTCCGCCTGTTGATTGCTCGTTGCAATGAAGGCCGCCTGGAACCGCTGGTAAAAAAATTGGCCTCGGTACGGCTAGGCCGTGGTCTTGCCAGACACAAAACTATCCAGAAAGACAGTCTTGCCAAAGCTTTTGAAGTGCTGACCTCATTTAGTTACGCACTGGCTTGTCACCCCATCGACCACCTACGGATCTGCGGTACCGAGGCACTTCGCAGCGCCCGGAACAGTGCTGCATTTATTCAGCAAGCCCAAACCATAATCGGCCACCCGGTCAGTATTATCAGCAGTGAAGAAGAAGCAAGGTTGACTCTTGAAGGAGCCGTTGCAACCCTCAACAGACCTTGGCCTGATTCACTGTTGCTGGTCGATGTGGGCGGTGCCAGCACTGAATTGATCTTTTCTGCAGCGCCTTTCAAAAAAGCCGCCATCCGGAGCCTGCCGGTCGGGGCAGTGAGCCTGACCGAACAATTCCTGCAGGACCAAAGGATACAGGACGAGCAGACCGAAAAACTCAGTATTTACCTGGCCGAAGCCCTGCAGCCTGCCCTTGATAGCTTTGAACTTTCAAGTACAAAAGCTGAACCGGCTGTTATGGGTTGCGGCGGCACGGCGACCAGTATGGCTGCCCTTGATCTGGACCTGACCAGGTATGACGCTGCCCTGGTCCAGGGGCACACTCTGCTCTCCAGCAATATAGATCAACTTTGGGAGCAGCTCAGCAATCTTACTGCCAGTGAGCGTAACCTTATTCCCGGCCTCGAGGGAGGGAGGGGGGAAATCCTACCGGCTGGCATGCGAATTTACCAGGTACTGCTGGGCCTCCTGCAACACAAACAGATCAAGATCAGTGATAGCGGGCTCCTGGAAGGCATCACCCTCAGCAGCCTTACAGACAATTCCTGATCATTTGAGCAGCGCATCACATCTACTTCCAGTACCGACAGTTTCGTTACCGGGAAAAGAATTTTGCAATTACCTTGGTATTTTTGTATAAAGTGGTTCCAAACCACAAGGCGAAAAGCAGTTTTCCCGCCGCACCGAAAAGGGATAACACATTGATATTAAACAGGGTAAGGCCACTGTTTTAGAATACATTTTTTATTACTTTTTTAAGGAGATTACCCATGCTTCCCGATGAAATACAACCGGCCTACACCTTTGACGATCTGCTGCTGGTTCCAGCTAACTCCAAGGTCATTCCCTCTGAAGTGGACATATCCACCCAGCTAACCAAGACGATCAAGCTGAATATCCCGCTGGTCAGCGCGGCAATGGATACTGTGACCGAGTACCGGACCGCCATAATCATGGCCCGCGAGGGTGGCATCGGCATTATCCATAAGAATATGTCCATTGGCGAGCAGGCCCGGCAGGTAGAGAAGGTAAAAAAATCTGAATCCGGCATGATCATTGATCCGGTAACCGTTACCGAGGACCAGCAGGTCTCTGATGTGCAAGCCATGATGGCCAATTATAAGATATCCGGTGTGCCGGTTCTGCGGGGCGAAAAACTGGCCGGCATAGTCACCAACCGCGATCTCCGCTTTATCACTGACACCAGCCTCAAGGTAAAGGACGTGATGACCAGCAAGAACCTGATCACTGCCAAGGTAGGCATTACCCTTGAAGAATCCAAGGCCCTGCTGCATGAACATCGCATAGAAAAGCTACTGGTGGTGGACGAGAACGATAACCTGCACGGGTTGATCACCATTAAGGATATTGAAAAAATAAAAAAATACCCGAACTCTGCCAAGGATGACAAGGGCAGACTTCTCGTCGGTGCTGCCCTGGGAGTAGGCAGCGATTACCTGTCCCATGCTGATATTCTAATCAAAAACGGCGTCGATGTCGTGGTGCTCGATTCTGCCCATGGCCACTCTCAGAATATCATCAATGCCTTGGATGAGTTGACAAAAACTTTCCCTGACTTGCAGGTAATAGCCGGCAACATTGCCACAGCAGAAGGAACCGAGGCGCTGATCAAGGCTGGTGCCAAGGCTGTAAAAATAGGCGTCGGGCCGGGATCAATCTGCACCACCCGTATTGTGGCGGGTGTCGGTGTGCCGCAGTTGACTGCTATAAAAAACTGCAGCGAAGCCGCCGAGAAGCATGGCATCCCGCTGATCGCCGATGGCGGCATTAAGTTTTCAGGAGATATAACCAAGGCAATCGGTATCGGCGCCCATTCCATCATGATCGGCTCCCTTTTTGCCGGTGCCGCTGAAACACCGGGCGACACCTTCCTGTACCAGGGCCGGGCCTACAAGGGTTACCGCGGCATGGGCTCCCTGGGAGCAATGAAAGACGGCTCCAGTGACCGTTACTTCCAGGAGGGACTGGACAGCCCCTCAAAGCTTGTTCCTGAAGGTATTGAAGGAAAGGTTCCTTTCCGGGGGCCGCTGTCGGACATGATCTTCCAGCTGGTGGGCGGATTGCGTTCCGGCATGGGTTACGTCGGGGCCAAAGATATCGAGGAGTTGCGGAAGAAGGCAAAATTTGTAAGAATTACCGCCGCCGGGCTCAAGGAGAGCCACGTACACGATGTAATTATCACCAAGGAAGCACCGAACTACAGGATTGAAGGCTAAATGGATATCCACAGCGAAAAGATACTTATCCTTGATTTCGGCTCCCAGTACACCCAGTTGATTGCCCGGCGGGTGCGTGAAGCCCATGTATACTGTGAACTGCACCCCTTTGACATGGATCTCGCTGCAATTAAAGCGTATCAGCCCAAGGGGATTATCCTGTCAGGCGGTCACAAGTCCGTTTATGACGAAGGGGCTCCTGCCATTGAAGAGGCCCTGTTCGAACTGGGTGTGCCGGTCCTTGGAATATGCTACGGCATGCAGCTTATGGCCCGCCACTTCGGCGGCCAGGTGGTGCCGGCCGGCAAGCGGGAATACGGTCCTGCCGATCTGGTGAGCCAAAACAAGCCCGGCCCCATTTTTGACGGATTTTTCGTGGAAGGGAAAAGCCCGGTGTGGATGAGCCACGGTGATCATGTGGAAAAGATCCCAGCCGACTTTGAGATCGTTGCCCAAACAGACAACGCACCGGTGGCCGCCATCCAGGATGTGGGCCGCAGCCTGTACGGTGTGCAATTCCATCCCGAGGTCAACCATACGCCGCGGGGTGAGATCATCATCGATACCTTTGTCCGCAAACTTTGCGGCTGCAAAGGCCAATGGACGCCCGGCCAGATCATCGAAGATGCAGTTACCCGCATCCGCGAACAGGTGGGCACGGACAAGGTCATTCTTGGTCTTTCCGGTGGGGTCGACTCTTCGGTGGCAGCAACCCTGATCAAGCGGGCCATCGGCGACCAGCTTACCTGTGTCTTTGTGGATAACGGCCTGCTGCGGCTGGCCGAAGGCGACCAGGTGATGGCCACCTTTGCCGAGAACATGGGTGTAAAAGTGATCAGGGTAAATGCAGAAGATCGCTTTCTACAGGCTTTATCAGGCGAGACCGACCCGGAACAGAAACGGAGAATCATCGGCAATCTCTTTATCGACATATTCGAAGAAGAGGCAGCCCGCATCACCAACGCCATCTGGCTTGCCCAGGGCACCATTTATCCCGATGTCATTGAGTCGGCAGGCGGCAAAACCGGCAAGGCCCAGAACATCAAGAGCCATCATAATGTTGGCGGTCTGCCCGACTACATGAAACTTAAACTACTGGAACCATTAAAAGAACTATTCAAGGACGAGGTGCGGGCCATCGGCGAAGAATTGGGACTGCCGCACCAGATGGTCTGGCGTCATCCCTTCCCGGGACCCGGCCTTGGTGTCCGTATCCTTGGCGAAGTGAAGAAAGAATATGCCGATATCCTGCGACAGGCGGATGCCATCTACATTGAGGAACTGTACAGAAGCAATTACTACGATAAGATCAGCCAGGCCTTTGCAGTTTTCCTGCCGGTAAAAAGTGTGGGTGTCATGGGGGATGGCCGTACCTATGAGTATGTCATCGCCTTGCGGGCCGTGGAAACCAAGGATTTCATGACCGCCGACTGGACAAAGCTTCCCTATGCCCTGATGGGCCTCATTTCCAGCCGTATCATTAATGAGGTACGCGGGGTTAACCGGGTCACCTATGATATCTCTTCCAAGCCACCCAGTACTATTGAGTGGGAGTAAATAAAGGTTTCGAGGTTTCGAGGTTTCGAGGTTTCGAGGAACAAATTATAATGAGATTAACATTTTAATCTTCAATATAATTATTCAATCTAGGCTTTTATTTTTTCCCCTTGACCCCTTGAAACCTTGACCCCTCGGAACCTTTCTTTATCATTCCTCCTCACTCCTGACTCCTCACTCCTTGCTGCACGGCATGCAGACCACCTTACCATCTATTGCCCTGGTGCGTGGTTCCATTACCTTGTCGCCGCATTTGTCACAGGTCAGGCTCTGATAGATCCTGGCCGGTTCCGGCGTTTCCACCTGTATCCTTTGCACCTCGAACAGTTCAGAGTCATCTGCTGCCAGAACGGCCTGCATCTTGCGGGCCTTCCGATCCTGTACAACACCTGTAACCTCCGGTGACCGGTCGCCCTCCATGTACCTTTTCCACATAGCCCTGGTTTCCGGGTCTTCCGGCGGCGGCTCCCACTTGACCGCAATGCGGATTGCCTCGGGATCCGGCCTTTTGATAAAGGTATAAACCTGTTTGCCGTAATCCTTGAAAATAAGGTTGCCCTTGCCAAAGGTGCAGCCGCAGATAAGCTGTATGGCATCCACGGCGCAGGAGTTGTTTTCAACCACTGCCACAATTTCCTCATCCTTGGCCCGCAACCCAAGTTCCTGCAAGGCCAGCTTGGCTACCCTGAAGCCAAGAGCCAAGCCGGGACAGGCATGCCCATGAAATGCAACTGCATCGTCAAAGTTCATCCATCTACTCCAATAATTATTAAATTATAAGCTATATCAGCAAAAAAAAACTCTTCCCTATGGCAAATTTTTTTGTAACAACTATATTGATTCCGCAGAAATAATAACAGGCTCTTGGATAATCTAAAAGCATATATGAAAAACGGTGACATTGATGAGAAAAAACAAGCGCCAGGATAATGAACTGCGGCCGATTTCAATCGAGAAGGATTTTCAACCCCATGCCGATGGCTCAATCCTGATTAAAATGGGTGGCACCCATGTGATCTGCTCTGCCCTGGTAGAGGATAAAGTACCTTCTTTTCTGGAGAATGCAGGCCAGGGCTGGATAACCGCTGAGTACGGTATGCTGCCCTGGTCAACCCATACCCGCAGCCAGCGGGAGGCAGCCCGCGGCCGGTCCGGCCGGACCTATGAGATACAGCGCCTCATTGGCCGTTCCCTGCGCATGATGGTCGACCTGACCGGACTGGGTCCGCGCACCATACGGATTGACTGCGATGTCATCAGGGCGGACGGCGGCACCCGCACCGCTGCCATCACCGGCGCTGCCCTGGTTATCAATGATGTTATTCAGGATCTTTATAATGATGGAAAGCTTACCGAATTACCGGCAATAACACCTCTGGCGGCAATAAGTGTCGGCATTGTCGATGGACGCCCACTGCTTGATCTTGATTATGAAGAGGATTCCCGGGCCGGGGTCGACGCCAATTTTGTGATGTGCAAAGACGGCCGCCTGGTGGAAGTGCAGTGCACCGCGGAAGGAGCGCCTTTCAGCCGTGAAGACTTTAAACACCTGTCAGATTTAGCCTTTGAGGGAATCAGCAAACTTTTTACCCATTGGCCCAGTGCGGATTAAGCTATACCACCTGAAACGGCTCACGGATTCAAAATACTACTCAGGACCCCAGTTGATATGACAAACCCGTCTAAACGGAAATCCCCTTTTACGCTTCACAGCCGCTCAACCGAATGCGCTGCCCGTCTTGGGGAGGTGCATACCCTGCACGGCACCTTTCAAACGCCGATTTTCATGCCGGTGGGCACCCAGGCAACAGTCAAAGCGGTCACTCCTGAGAATTTAGTTGAGCTGGGTGCTGAGATCATCCTGGCCAACACCTACCACCTTTTTCTGCGGCCCGGCCATGAATTAATCCGCGAAATGGGCGGCCTGCACCGCTTCATGAACTGGGATCGCCCCATACTTACCGACAGTGGCGGCTTTCAGATATTCAGCCTGCGGAAACTTGCCAAAATTACCGAGGAGGGAGCTTCTTTCAAGTCGCATCTGGACGGGTCCGCACTTTTTTTAAGCCCGGAAGATGCGGTTGCAGTGCAGGAAACGCTGGGTTCCGATATCATGATGTGCCTTGATACCTGTATACCCTATCCGGCTGACCGGCAAGAAACCCTGTCGGCCACCGAACTCACCACCAGATGGGCTGTTCGGTCCAGAGAGGCCCAGAAGGAAACCGGCCAGCTGCTCTTCGGTATTGTGCAGGGCGGCATGTACCCGGACCTCCGCGCCCTGGCCGCCGAACAGCTGATAGACATTGGTTTTGACGGCTATGCCATGGGAGGGCTCAGTGTCGGCGAACCCCATGATCTTATGATGGAGATTACCGAGCATACCGCACAACTTCTGCCCCAGGACTACCCTATCTATCTCATGGGGGTTGGCACTCCCGCAGACCTGGTTGAATCCGTTTACCGGGGTGTGGACATGTTTGACTGCGTCATGCCCACCCGTAACGCCAGAAATGGAATGCTCTTTACTTCCAGGGGCAGAGTTGTTATAAAAAACAGCCAATACCGCAGCGACCCCGGCCCGCCGGATGAAAGCTGCGACTGTTATACCTGCCGGAATTATTCAAGGGCCTATCTTCGACACCTTTATATGTCAAGAGAGATTCTGGCGTATCATCTGAATACAATCCATAACCTGCATTACTTTGTCGGGCTTATGCAGGAAATGAGAAAGGCCATAGCAGATGATTCATTTCTGCAGTTCAGGAAAAATTTCTACGCCTTGCGGGAAGAAGACAAATATTGAACTTGTAATTTTTAAAAATAGACTTACCTATTTACTATTATAAAAAAATTTCGGAGGAATTTGTATGACAAGCATTGCTTATGCTGCGAACGGAGCAGCGTCCCCAGGTGGCGGTATAATGAGTTTTGTGCCACTCATCTTAATTTTTGTGATCTTCTATTTTCTGCTTATCAGGCCCCAGCAGAAAAAAGCCAAGGATCACCAGCAATATCTGGCAAACCTGCAAAAGGGCGACAGTATAGTGACCAGCGGTGGTCTGCATGGTCTGATAACCGGACTCACAGATACTGTTGCTACCGTTGAAATAGCCGACAATATCAAGGTCAAAGTATCCCGTCAGCATATTCTCGGTTCAAAAGCCACGGTCACCGCTGACAATGAAGCTGCGGCAACAGGCAAAAAAGCAGGCGGCAGCTGAGGGGTTAAAGGCTGTTAACTTCATCGTGCATGAAGGCTGTTTGCCGCCTTCCTCATTAATATAAATCTGGATAGGCTATATTGGCCGGTCAGGAATATTTTTCGTTCCTGCCCGGCTTTTTTTATTTTGGGGGAGGAGATCGCTCAGGCTTCTTTAGCAACTTTCTTCGGACCTGCCACGATTTTTACCAGTTTAGTTATTACACTGCCATTCAATGAAGCAACCACCCTCAGCCCGGGTTGCTCTTCCGCGCCGGCTACAAAATTCTCAATTCTACCCACCCTGCTGCCGGATTCATCTTTCCAGTAAATAGTTGCCTGGGGATAATTTCGCAGCACGGTCACCTGCATGACCTTATCCGCCTTTTCAGGATCACTGCATATGTCAAGCAGCACATCACCAAACAGATCACCGCTTGCTGATTTAAGTGCATGAAGGCCCAGAACTGCCTGGAAGACCTTGCTTGTTTTTTCAGCACCCAACATGGCCAGGATTATATTCTTCAGGTCTTCCGGCCCCATACTGGGAGCATGACGGCCCCGCCCGCCTGCTAAAATAAGCCCGCCTTTATTCAGGTTCACGCCTATCCGGTCGACGGTATGCCTGCTTATACCGGCAAGCTCGGCAATTTGCGTATTGAGTGCTGTTCTGTGCGCCATAAAAACATCTGTTTATTCTTTTTTGATAACACATTCAAATTATTGAACATAATATATAAAACAGGTTAATAGAGCAATTGTCAACATGCAAATTGCAATATTACCACAAATTACCCTTTGGTTTTGCAATAATAAACATATTTTCATATAGTTAGACAGCAAACAAAAAATCCCTCCGATTACTCAGGAAGGATTTCACATATCCAGTGATATATCTGTACTTTAAAAATCAATTACAAGTCCACATTGATAGCAGTAGACATTTTGCCTTTTAATACCCAATTATCACGATTTACCGGAGGGAAGATTGAATATAGCTATCTTGACTTTGGGAACTGTAGGTAAGGTGTTCTGAGAAAATAAACCTGCTAAAAACCGTGGTCTGTCCCCTATTGTTCTACCATTGATGGCTTTTTTTGTGAAAAATGTGGAAATACCCAGGCTTAAATGAAAGGAACTCCAGCCGGTATTGCCGCCAACTGGGGAACAGGATAATTTTCTCTTTATAACTGATCAGCTTCTGCAACTTAAGCTGCATGAATGCTGTGAGAATTTTCCATTTTTTTGGGGTGCCTTCCGGATTCAACAGAAATGGTACAATCAGCAAGGCTGCCTTCACACGTAACATTGATGCTAACTGATTGAGCCTTGTAATGTGAATCGGCATGAGAACATTTTTTAATGTCCTGAATGATCGGCTCTGTGGAGTTCACCGTACCAGAGATTACTTCGATTTGCATTATCAGCCTCTCGTGTACAAAAAAAGCACATTTTGTCATTGGAGCCTCCTGCTATACAACTTTGATAAAATCAGCAATTGCTGATATGGGCTACATATATGCGATTTAAGCGGTCTCCAGGCCATTACGCAACAACAAAATAGCTTAAAATGCGCACCTTGATACGTAGAGATAATACGTATTATTGGTTTTGTTCTGTCTGATAGATTGGGCCGGCTGTATTTAAGGCATACCAAAAGATTTCCAGGTCAGGTGGGCTGGCTGGGTTGGATGAATAGATGAGAAACTCGAAAACAACCTGGCAAGAGAGGCAGGATGGCTTTATAATTTTTTCTGTATTTGCGCCGCGCAAGCTAATATGTTTTCAGGAGCTTCTGCCGTAAGTTTGCCTTTTTGCCCTGCAGGCCGATTTTCTTTCTGATCTTATGCCGGTGAGTTTCAACGGTCCGGCTGGAGATGTCCAGCACAGATGCAATTTCTTTGGTACTCATGCCCTGCTTTATCAGGTTTGACACCTGAATCTCCTTGGCGGTGAGTTTGATAAAAAGGGATAACTGGCTGTGGAGATAAGGTGAGCCAATGGCCTTCATGTTCTGTTCAATCAGGTTAAGTATATTTCTCTGCGAATCATTTAGCTTCGAGCCTTTTAGCTTATCAAGATAGGGTTGTATCAATTTTTCAATTTTGCCGACCAGTTCCGTATCGTATTGGGCTTTTTCCTGGTCTCTCCTTTTCAGCAGAACCTGAAGAGCGATATTGCTCTCCTGCAGTGCGATTGTCTCTCTTGTAAGCTTTCCCGCCGTGATGTCATGTTGCTTGATCTCTTCCCCAAGGGAGACGACCGTGTCCGACAGTTCAATCGTTCTCTCCTCTACCCGCTGTTCAAGCTGATCTCGCGATTCCTGTAATTCGTCAAGCAGTCTGATCCGTTCCTTTTCCAGCCTCTTGAGTCCAATGCAGCGCCTGGCCAGGCCGCAGGCCTCCACCATGCTCAACGGTTTTTTTAGAAAAAAATCTATACCCATTTGGTAACAGCGTTTTATTTCCTGGTCATCGCCATGGCCGGTTATGACGATCAAGGCAAAGGGGGAATCATCCTTGACCTGCACACCTTTTAAAAATCCGTAACCGTCCATGACCGGCATTTTCAGGTCCAGAAAAATCAATTCAGGGGCAATTTCATGAAAAACTTTGAGCCCCTGTTTGCCGTCATTGGCAAAATGAAGTTCATAGCCTTCATTTTTCAAGGCCATTTGCATTGCCATCCGGACTGGGTGTTCATCGTCCACGATCAGTACTTTTGGTATTTTTTCCATAGTCTTTCCATCAGGTTCAGGAACCGGTCAATCCATTAAGAAATGGATAAACCATTTACCCATTTCCATGCAGTTAAATGGTGCAATCATGGGAAAAATAATAACATCGCGTTAACAATGTAAAGCGATATTATATTATGCGAAAGATTTTCCCAGATAACTTACAGCGCGTCTGAAGATCGCTGCAATGTGTAAGGCAACCAGATTCAGAACGACACAGGGAAGTGCATGATTATATATGTAAATCAATTTCTTTAACCATGGACCTGATTTGCCGATCTCTGGCAAAAGTCACTTTTATCAGTTTGCCCTGCCATGCAAAATAGACTAATTTAAAGAATTGGAACACAGAAAAACCCTGGTCCTCCTGCTCAGTTCCCCGCAGGTATGCAAGACCACCTAAATAAGTCAATTAACCAGGTTAAATTCCTGCAAGGAGAAGAATATACGTGGAAGCACCCAAAGTACTTATTATCGATGACGAACCGGCCCTGCAGAAAGCCATAAAAATGGCCCTGAAAAATGAAGGTTATGAACTTCATTTTGCTGATAATGGCAAAAAAGGACTGGAAGTATTCCATGCGGAAAATCCAGAACTTATTTTTCTGGACCTTAAAATGCCGGTGATGGATGGCTATAAATTCCTGGAATCCATTGGCGTCACTCCTGATTCGTCCTACACGATAATTGTGATTACGGGCCATGGCGATGATTCCGAGATTGAACGGTGCTATAAGTTGGGTATTGATTTTTTCTTAAAGAAGCCTCTCAGTATTGTCGAGATCTGTGGCCTTGCCAAACGTTGCATTGAAATAAAAAGGCTCAGGGCAGATAGGGAAAGGTTGATCGAAAACCTGCAGCAGGCCGATGATACCATCAGGCAATTAAAAAAGTTCCTGGTTCTTTGTGCCGCATGCAAGCAGGTGAGAGACAAAAATGGCCAGTGGTATGATCTGGATACTTACATCTGGAAGCACACCGATACCAAGTTCTCCCATAGCATCTGCCCAAAATGTACAGAGAAGCTTTATCCGGATTTTTCTAAAAAGGCTCAGATGAGAAAAAAGAAAGAAGACAATAAATAACCAACCTCTCAACATGTCCCTGCCGTGAAATCAATTTTCTAATTCCCGACAAATCACCGTACCGGCAGAAAAGCTGCATCCTGCAGTACGGTCTTTTCCAGGCCAATTAATAATGGAGACGGATGCCGGCCTCAAACCAGCGGCCGGCGTTCTTGATTCTAAAATTGAAATACTGATCATCATCAGTGATATTGTGGAGAGCCGCAAATAATTCGGATGCTGTAGCCTGCCCGAGTGTAAAGCGTCTGCCCAGCACCAGGTCCCAGATAAAGGTTCCGGTTTCTTCATCAACTGTCGTGGGAGGGGGGACATCGGCCAGCCAGACGTTATGGCCGAAGAGTTGGCCGCGCCATTTACGATCATCGTATTGCAGGAGGATATTGGCTAGGTAATGCGTCCCGTTGTCGCCGTTTTCCGGTTTCATTCGGATAGCCGCGCCGTTGGCAGCCAGAGAGAAATTATGAAAGGAAGCGGTCTCGATCTCCAGTTCCGCGCCCTGTCGCTGAAAATCATCGCCGTTCACCATAACCCAGTCAACCTCACCCCAGTCATCTTCCACCTCGTGGTTGAAAAGGGAGGCCTTAAGCCGCAGGAAAGGGATGGCAATGGTCTCAATGCCAGCCTGATAAGACCAGATGGTCTCGGATTCCAGGTCCGGATTGGCATAATAATGGAAGGACGGATCGCCTTCCAGCATGGAAACATTGGGTTTGCGGAAACCGCGTGAAACATTAGCCCTGAACAGGGTTTTATCATTGGCCTGAAAGGTCAGGCCGAGGCTGGGGCTGACCTGGTCGTCTGTTATGGAAAGATGATCGTAGCGCAATCCCGGCACAAAGGTCAACCGGCCAAACCGTATAGTGTCGTTGATGAAAAACCCCCAGATATCCTCTGTATTCGTATCAGCCGTGTAGGGCACCTCAGAGAGGCCCCAGTACGAATAAACATCTTGTAACATATTGTCCGTGTTTTTCCTGTGCTCGTAGTCAATACCTAACACAATGGTCTGCTTAGTTCCGTCCCAGACGAGACGGCCGGAAGCGCCTGTGGACTTGCCTTCATATTCCAGAATTACCAGGGGATTCCCTGTGGCAATCTCCTGGGCCCAGATATCTGTTAAAGTATCTTCAAAGTGGTAGGCAGATAAATTCAGGGTGAGTGACTCGGTCAACGGGGCTGAAAAAAAACCGGTAATAAACTGAGCCTCATCGTTAATCACCCCTTCTTCACCCCATTCAATAGGATCGTAATAGTAAATATATTCCGGTTCGCTGTGAGAGATAGTTACCCCGAACTCCATGTCTTTAGGCAGGTCCAGTGTAAACTTACCGTAAAGACTTTTATTCTCAAAATACCGGTTGTCCCGAATACCGTCGGAATCCTGGTAGCCTGCGTAAAGGTAGTAGCCCAGTTTGCCGATCTTGCCAGCTGCATCACCACGCAGGTCTTTGGTGGAATACTCACCGTAACTGCCTGACAATGTGCCTGTGGGCCTGGAATCTGAGCCTGTATCCTTGGTGATAATATTGACCACACCGCCCAAGGAAGAGCCCCAGGTGGAGGAAGCCGCACCCTTGATGATCTCGATGCGCTCGATGATCTGCACCGGGATGGTGTTGGTCTCAGGAAAATCGTACGTCACATAGCCCCAACGGATGCCATCGACCAGCACCAGGACATGATCATAGTCAGACCCCTGGATGAAAGCAGATGAAGGACTGCCGAAATCTGTGTAGCTGCCGTCCATTATTATGCCGGGTACCCGGTTCAGGACCTCAGCCACCGTGTGAGCGTTCATTGCCTCGATCTCCTCGGCGGTTATGATCGTGACGTTTTCAGCCACCTGAGTCAGCGGCTTGGGGCTGCGGGTTGCCACCTCCACAAGCTGGTCGGCCCCCAGGTAAAGACCGAGTTCATCCAGTTCGGCCTGCAATTGCTCCCCATCCCCAGCCCGGACCTGCATGACCATGAGAAACATCAAGCTGATAACGGCAACTGGAACAATTATGAAATATTTCATTTTGGGACTTGGCATTTCCACTAATAACAAAGTTAAACTCCTGCGTTCAATTATGTTCTGATTATTAATACTTTAATTAATAATAAATTAACTGTTTGTGAAAAATTCTACAAAGTAAGCATAAAAAGAAAACAGGAATGTTTCTAACCATTTATTTTTACATTGAATTTTACACTTCACCACTTTAGACTGCCGAACAAGGTAGATAATAAGAATGGTACAATAAAGCAATACTTTGGATAAACCTGTTGAAAAAGCCCCTTCTGATAATACTCATTCTTCTGGCTATCCGACAGACTACGGCCTGGGGTAGTGATATTGCAATTGTACAAAGCGCCCGGCTGCCGGCCTATAACACTGTTCTGCATGGTTTTGAAAATACCATATCAAAGGATATCCCCGATCGCGGCCAGAAAGCTATCCAGGCTCACACCATAACCTCTCATATCCTCTCTGAAATCAAAAGCCAGAACCAACTGCGTCAGAAAATTATCAGGCAACAGCCCGACCTCCTCCTGGTTATAGGCAGCAGCAGCCTCGCACTGTTTAAGAATATCAAGGATATACCGATCATCTACACCATGGTCCCTTACCCGGAGTTGATGGTTGAGGCCCAGAATAATATTACCGGCATAAATATAAATATCACTGCCGAGCAGCAACTCGATGCTCTTACCCGGACAATCCCGCAGATTAAGAGTGTCGGCCTGTTGTTCAATCCGGATCGCACCGGTCAGTTTGTAAAAGAGGCTGAAGACTTTGCCAGACGGCGCAACATAACTCTTGTCGCCCTGCCGGTGAAGACAGCCAAGGAAGTCCCTGGTCAGCTTGCCAAACTAAGGGGCGACATAGACTGCTACTGGATGCTGCCGGACCGTACAGTGGTCACGCCGCAGACAGTGGACCATATTCTGCTCTTCTCCCTGGAGAACAGGATACCGATACTCACTTTTTCGGAAAAATATTTGGAGCTCGGCGCCATGCTCGCTGTTTCATTTGAGCCATTCGATATTGGGGTACAGGCCGGCGAGATGGCAATGAAAATTCTTGATAATACAAAAATATCAGACCTGCCGGCTATCGGGGTCAGAAAAATCAAGATACGGGCCAACAGCATCACGGCAAAAATCCTCGGAGTAAACTTTAAGGAATTAAATGCCAGGGATTAAGACACCAATGATGAAAAGTTTCAGCGCCAAAGTCTTTACTTACCTATTAGGTGCCATGATCCTTATTGCCGGAACCTTTAATTACTTCTATCTGCAGTTCCAGCGGGAAAACCTTGAAAAAGAAATAAGCAAGGATGGCACGGTTCTTTCCGGTATTCTGGCCAACAATGCCAGGCTCGGCATCTTTGCTGAAAACAAACGGCAAATTTCGGTATCTTTGCTGAATGCTATCAGTGTGGAAGGGGTTATAAGCGCCTGTGCTTTCAATATTGAAGGCCACCTGCTGGTGAGAGAAAGCAGGCAAGGTTGGGAGAAATCCTCGATCTGTAGCAATGGCAAAAACGTCTCAACTGATATTATTGAGGTGTTAGAAAAAGAAGGAGATGTAATACAATTAGAAAATGAAAAGGTCGTTGAATTTTGGAGCCTTGTGAAATCCAAACCCGATGAATTCACTGATGAGGCTCTCTATTTTAAAGATGGTGAAAATGTCCACCCGGGACAGACGCATATCATAGGGCTTGTCGGAGTAATTTTTGATAAGAGCCCTATTCAGAAAAGCATCAGGGAGATACTCACAAAAAATATCCTGATCCTGCTTTTCTTCCTGGTAATAGGCTGCTTTGCTGCCTATTACATCATTCAGGCAGTTACCAGGCCGCTCAACCAGCTGATTGCCAACATTAAAACCTCCGGCTTGAAAGTTGAAGCAAAAGATGAACTGGGAATGCTGGCTGACACCTTCAGCGGCATGATCATTACCCTGAATAATTCCTTTGAAACCACAAATGAACTGAAAAAAGGCCTTGAAAAAAAAGTGGCAGAGCTGGAGCAGGAAATAATAACTCGAAGAAAAATGGAAGCTGCCCTATTGGAAAGCGAAGAAAAATTTCGAGGCATCTCGGAAGGTATTGCAGACGGTGTAGCCATTGTTCAGGGCGGGAAGATCATCTGGCTTAACAAATCATTTACATATATCTTCGGGTATGACCCAGATGAGCTGATCGGTCTTGAACCGGAAATCCTGTTTTCGCCGGCACATCTTAAGCAGAGCAGCAAGCAGATGCAAAATTGGCAGCCTGACCAAATATCCGATTCACGTTATCAGGTTGACGCCTATCGCAAGAATGATGAAAAAATCTTTGTGGAAGTCAATGCCCAGAAAATCATCTTTGAAAACAATGCTGCCATTCAGGTAATCGTTCGTGATGTAACTGAATTGGATATGGCGGAAAGAGAAAGGAAGGAACTGGAAGTAAAGGCGCTTTCGCAGTCAAAGCTGGCATCTCTGGGCAAAATCGCCACAGGAGTTGCCCATGAAATCAATCAGCCGTTGTCATTTATTAAAATTGTCTATGAGTCCACTTTACGAGATATTGGAAACCGGCGGCTTGACCAGGATGAAATTACAGAAAATTTTAAGGAGGCACTACGCCAGGTAAACAGAATCACTCAAATTACTGATCATCTCCGCAGCTTCGGCCGGACTGACACTTCTTTACTAAGTGAGACCAGGATGCCCGATATCCTGGCAAACAGTCTGACTCTCATGGGAGAAAGTTTACGGCTTGCCGACATAAGTCTTATCCAGGAAATTGAAGATAATCTACCGTCTATTCTTGGCAACAGTGTTCAACTGGAACAGGTTTTCATCAATCTTTTCCAAAACAGTGTTGATGCAATGAACGGTACCAACAACAAAAAGATACAGATAGCCATAAAACAGGCCGGGCCGATGATCAAAATTTCTATTTCCGACACCGGGCCCGGTATCCTGCCCGAAGTAGTTGAGGGTATGTTTGAACCTTTCTTTACAACCAAAAGACTGGAGGACAGAACCGGCTTGGGTTTGGCTATTGTCAACAATATAATAAAAGAGCATAACGGCACAATAGAATACCAACAAAAAACAGGCTGGGGGCAAGCTTTGTTATTTTGCTGCCAATTATAAATACATAGCAAAAAATGAATCTCCCCGCAGCAAGCTACGGGGTATCAAAACCTTTTTTCGGTACTTTTACTCGCGGCAAGCCGCGGGGAATTAAACCCAAAGTCAGATTAAAAAATTGGTTTGTGATTGTTTTAAATTGCATTTTGAATAATATAATAAAGTTAAATACTTCTAAATGGAGACAGAATAATGAGTGAAGAATTGCATGGGCTGTTTACTCTTGCAGCCAAATTTTTTTTTAAAGAATATAAAAAGAAAGGTGGCTCCCAAGGAGAACTGGCAAAACAACTGGGCATAACCCAGTCATATCTCTCTTCGGTTATCAATGGATCCAGAAAAGCTTCACTTGATTTACAGAGTAGAATTGCCGAAATCCTCTTTGGTACATTTGATCATTTTCTCGAAGCAGGACGAAAGATTGAAAAAGGTCAAGATCCCTTCAAACAAAAATTGCCCGAAGCAGACGATACTGTAGAAAGCCTGATAGCAAAGTTGACCTACTACGTGATGAACAGTAAGCGAACTCAAGAAGAGCTTAATGCGCAGACGTGGTTGTTCGGTAATGCTATTGAGTATATCCCATTTGCGGTAATTGTGACAGATGCTGCCAGCAATGTCATAAAAAGAAACCGGGCGTTCAAAGAGATTATTGATTTGCCCGATGATGTTTATAGATCTGACAACCTCCAGAAATTGATAGGTTGCGCTAAAGAAATATTTATAGATGAAAAACTATTTCTGAGTGAAGCGCAGGGAATTATCTCTTCCTTAAAAGAGATTGAATTTACACAAAAGACTAAAGATGAGAGGACATTGAAAATAACTTCCATACCGCTCTTTAAGGATGAGCAGTTTAAAGGCAAGGTTGTTTATATTGAGGACTTAACATCAACTAGAAACAAAAATGGCAAGAAATTTTCCAGTTAATATTACTGTAACCCTCCCTCTTTTAGTGCCGTAGTAAAATAGAGGTTTCCGGTTGTTTCGATTCCAGATATTCGAGTTGATTTAATAACAATTTATCACTTCTTTTTTCTGAGCAGGCTGTTGACCTCCCAGTCTGTTGACCCATCTGATGTATAGATAATTTTAACTACATTGCCGGGATTGGCCTGCTCCAGAGGGATGTCATCCTGGTCGAGCACTTCCAGAACATCAAGTGATACAACGTTTATATCGCGGCTCAAACACTCAATAGTATCGCCTTTTCTGAGCGGACTCCTGATTTCCACCTCCAACCAGTTTTCGTTCTCTGCCCTGCTTCCAAAACTCTGCACTAGACCAACTGGAACATACTCCTGGTCAATTCGCGATCTGTCATAAAGCATGTCTTCTGCGCCGGGCGGCCCGAAAATAAAATTTTCAGTATAGCCCCTGGTGCCTACCTTCATGAGTTCCTCCATATATACAGGCGGCAGCGAGATCATCCGGTTATTTGTCAGGGCTTCTTCAATGTTTTGCGCAATATAATCCAGGGCAGCTCTGTATACCCTCACCACCGCGCCAACATAATAAACGCTTTTCATCCTGCCCTCGATCTTCAGGCTGTCTACACCGTAATTGATCAATTGTGGCAGCTTGCTCAGCAGGCACAAATCCTTGGAATTAAATATATATGTACCGTGCTCATCCTCCTCCACAGGAAAGTATTGGCCCTCCCTTTTCTCTTCCTGGAGGACATACTTGTAGCGGCAGGGGTGGGCACATTCACCCCGGTTAGCATCCCTGCCCGTGAAGTAATAACTGAGCATGCACCTGCCGGAATATGAGATGCACAGGGCCCCATGCACAAAAATTTCAATCAGGGTTGCCTCATCAAGAGCCTGTCTGATCTCTGCTATCTCTGTCAGGCTGAGCTCCCGGGCAACATTGAGCCTTGTCACCCCTTGGGCCTCCCAGAACCTGGCATTTGCCGAGTTGGTGACATTGGCCTGGGTGCTCAAGTGAATAGGGATCTCACATATTTCTTTCGCCAGTGAGAGTATGCCGGGATCTGATATGATGATACCGTCCACCTGGATATCTTTAAGAAACAGCAGGTATTTTTCCAACCCCTGCAGATCCTCCTTGTGGGCAAAAATATTAACCGTGACATAGAGTTTAACACCTCTTTCATGGGCGTAGGCAACAGCCTCTGCCAGCTGCTTGTCTGAAAAATTGCCGGCATGGGCTCTCAGGCTGTACTTCTTGCCCCCACAATAAACAGCATCCGCACCGTAATGGATTGCGGTAACCATTTTCTCAAAACTGCCGGCCGGAGCCAGGAGCTCGGGGATTTTAATGCCAGGGACGGATTTGCCGGTTTCGGTATTAGGTGTTGAAGCTTCAGGGGTCATAATGTTAATGGTTAATTGTAAATGGTTAATGGTTAATGGTTAATGGTTAATGGTTAATGGTTAATGGTTAAAGATTCATGGATAGAATAGTCTAATAAACATATGCCGCAAAAGGAAATTAAATCACCAGAATCAGTCGGGGTTGCCATGAGTGGCGGGGTGGATAGCTCCGTTACTGCAAAACTTCTGGAAAATAAGGGCTACCAGGTACAGGGATTCTTCATGGCCCTGGCCCAGCCTGACCTTGACCAGCAGGTCGAACGGGTCAAAAAGGTGGCCAACCACCTGGATATCTCCCTTACGGTCATTGATCTGGCAGATGAGTTCAAGGAGACGGTTCTCGATTACTTCACCTCAAGCTATTTCGAGGGCAAAACCCCCAACCCCTGTGTATTCTGCAACCCCAGGATCAAGTTCGGCAGGCTGCTGGAAGAAATCCTTGCAGCCGGCTGTGACTACATGGCCACCGGTCATTATGCCAGGATAGCCGAGGGCCCTGACAAAACCTTCCACCTTCTCAAGGGGCTGGATCCCAAGAAAGACCAATCCTATTTCCTGCACCGCTTGACCCAGGAGCAGCTCTCCAGGATACTTTTTCCCCTGGGTGAGCAGACCAAGGAAAATGTCTATAAACTGGCAGCGGAGCTCGGCATCTCCGGAATACATGGCGCCGAAAGTCAGGATGTCTGTTTTTTACAGGACACCGATGTCAGCACGTTCCTGGCCCACAGCCGGGCTGCTGACAAACCTGGCGGCCCGATCATTACCCTGGAAGGTAAAGAGATTGGCCAGCATGATGGGATCCATTGCTTTACCGTGGGACAGCGCAAGGGGCTCGGTATTCCAGATGCAACCCCGTACTATGTTGTATCTCTTGATCCTGTAAAAAATGTGGTGATGGTAGGCAAAAAGGAAGACCTGTACCAACGAGAACTATCGGTTGGGGATGTGAACTGGACTGCAGGACAAGAGCCTGACCTGCCGCATGAGTTCTTCACCAAGATCCGTTATCGCCATCCAGGCGCACCAGCCCAGGTAATGGTTTCTGAAAAAGGAATCTACACGGTCCGCTTCCAGGAACCGCAGATGGCCATCACCCCCGGCCAGTTTGCTGTTTTTTATAATGATGACGAGGTTATAGGCGGTGGCGAAATAGTATGTGGAAGGACGCCTGTTTAATCAAGAATCTGGCAAGGAGATTTAAGATGGTTGATAAAATTATATCGGTATTATGTGTTTTGGTCGTAGGGTTCCTGTCATTTGCAACTACCGGACAAGCTGACGATGAGAAAATCACTCCCAGCCAGGTCACTGAACAGATTTACATGATTGTTGGAGAAGGCGGGAACATAGGTTTTTTTATCGG
>PJEL010001625.1_pt1 | contig 22235 bp, 18 predicted proteins | sample 1853271 | NCBI WGS metagenome assembly PJEL01 (sample SAMN08108733, study PRJNA415343) | Invertebrate metagenome, whole genome shotgun sequencing project. | host: Globobulimina | place: Sweden: Gullmar Fjord | collected 2015-08
ATACTTTATATTCTTACTTGCCTTCTTGCCCCAAGGCACTATAGAGAAGTAGGTTCACTGTGGACTTGAAATACATGAAGAGGTGGTTTTTACCACTTTTGTGGTTTCCACCTCTTTTCTCATTTCACGGAGGAAACAAGTCATGCTTCTCGACTGTGTGTAAAAATCCCATTTAAACAAAAATCATCATTACATACAAAAGAAACAATCTTTACCACTCTACTTTCTAAGTAGAAACGAAACTAACGACAACCTCTGGCAACAAGAAGAAACCCAGCACGTTCGAAAGAGAGGTACCATGACGCGGTTTGTTTTCCTCTCTTCACTAGTGTTGCTGCTTTTATGTGGAGCACAGGTATGATTATATCACTATCTGTATCGTGTATTTGTCCACATTGGTTAGATGTGAGCATGTGTACACCATGTGACGCAGAGAGCTGACGCTGCCGGAAGGTCGCTGTCTGAGGTTTGGGATGATCCCAACCTCTGCTTCAACATGGCTGAGGCAACGAATAGTGAAGAAGGATATCTACTGCCCATCAAGAACGTACTGAATTGCTTGCGAAAAGTTCGCCTGGACCAAGACTTCGCGGTGACAGCTGTGGAGGCCTACAGAGATGTTTTTGCAGCAGGCTATGGATACTACTTTTACAACTCAGACGTCCTGGACTCGGATCCGCTCAAAAATCCATATTCTTGGGAAATCTTCAACGGAAGCTCCGGTGGTCAGGTGAACTATGAGAAGGAGTTTAATGCGTTGATTGACGAGATCAAGAAGGATGGTGGTGCAGATGGGACATTGTCCTACAGGATCACTGACATCATCATACAAGCAAGGGATGCTCATAGTGACCCAGTGGAGTGGCCGCTAGGAAATTTGAATTTGATTCAATCCTCATCTGATGCACCGGTGTGGCTGAATCTGAGGTTGAAAGAGGGTTCTTCTGAAGTGGAGGTGGTGGGCAATGTGATTGGGCCCACAGGCAGTGGAGTGGCGGAGACCAAGGTTGTGACGACAATCAATGGGGAAGATGCCCTATCGTTTCTGAGAGACTTGACCACGAATCCTGCACTTGGTATCTCTTCGCAATTCAGGTCCCCTGGCGTGCGAATGAACGTGTTTTTATCCAAGCAAGAACCAACGGCCTCTGTTCCTCGGTGGGCATCTATCCGTCCAGGTGATATTTCAAAATTGCCCTCAGGATTGGACATTGCGTATGAAGACGGCTCATCCACAACATGGGAATTTGTCATCTTTGTGCCTATTGACTTGGCACTGTTACCTACAGGGGAACTTGCTGAATACTTCCAAACCCCAGCTGGTGGCAATTCTGGTCCCCTGGCTCTCTACATAAACATGGTTGAAGGCAGGCCTGCTCCAAAGCAAAGGACAGTGACAGCGAGAGAAAACTCTGTTAACATCGATGTGCCACGTGATTACTACATTATTCCAGGATCTTTAGGAGACAAGAAAAATATCCTGGGATTCAACATCTTCAATGATCGGACTGCAGATCCTCCTGCGACTTTTTCAGGGTACACGGTTGTCAATGAAGATACCATGGTATGGAAATTGCCTACTTTCTCGAATCCTTATTCGATTGACGATGTCATCAACTTTTGGAATGCCATGGTCATGGAAGCGGAGAAGCAAGATATTACAAAACTCATCATTGATATTTCAAATAATGGTGGAGGGAGTATTGCGAATGCCTACGCTGCTGTTGGTCTGCTGTATCCTGATGCACCATATGATGATGTGGTGCACTGGTACACGACACGAATTAGTGATGTGATGGTGACCCTTGGTGATACATTTGTCAACTTTGAAGCCATCACAGAAGCAATGGGATCGAAGAAGAATACCGACACTATTAAATCGTATCTTCGAGGCGTAGGCATTAATACTTTCAAGGAAGGCGTGAGATCGATCCTGGAGGTTTTGAAAAATGCAGCATACCTTGCCGCTTCAACAGGATCGTGCAAAGATTTCAGTGCTCAAGGTCTTGCAACGTGCTTGACCAACGGGGGTAATAATGAGAACTGGATTAACGTGAACTATACTTCAATGAGTGATTTGTTAACGACTGCACAAGAAGTTCTGGACGAGGACGAGGATTCGGCAGATGACGGTAATTCTGACCTGATTGCCTTGATGTCCACCTTCCTTGACAGACTTGGAACGGCCATCAATAGGCCCACCTATTGTGCAAACATAAAGGAGACGTGCAAGACTATAAAAACAAAGCAAGGTGGTGTGGAAGTACTGTCCAGTGACTATTTCAAAAATATTGCCATGTCTGAGGACGTTTTGAAGCAAGTCAGATCCGCCTCCAAGGGAAATCCCTTCAAGTCATATGTCTTGCTATCAAATGCACAGCTTGTTGGAAGTGCTGCTAACATTTTCGAAAGTGCGCTTCGTCATATTTCGAGGAAATACAGCGACACCATGCCGAAAACAACGGGAGTCTCGATCGGCTGCCTTGGAGATGCCAGTCAATGTGATATGACTTCATTCCAGGGCCAGGTCGCAGAAGGACCAAAATTCGCTGGTTCGTTGTACGCCATGTATGGCGTGTTGAGCGCCCTGCAACAGACTATCAACCTCCTTCCAGATTCAGTGGTGTCCAAGCTACAGGGCATATCGAAACAGGATATCAGAGAGTACAATCAGGCAACCGAGAGATATCTTGCCAAGCTTCCAAAGCCACCAACGATATCCTCGACGATACCACAATACAACAGCTTGCCAATATACTCTTTGGATCTTCCAAAGGAGACGATTCCCCAGGAATTCTACAACAGACCTCCAGAAGGGTATCTTCCAATATGGCCAGCACCACAATCAACTACGTTTGCCGATCAATCATCCTTGCCTGAAATCTACGCAGAGCTTGAGCAATTCTTTTAACATGCATATTTGCATTATGTTGATCTACATCTCATGAGTGTAATCCAACCTGTCTATTACCTACTAGAAACTACTCTGATCTCCATCATATCACTGTTTGAATACTCGAGATCAAGTCTCTCCAGACATGGCCATCCCCATGGGGATTCTGTTGGTCTTCTGTTGATTCAACAAGGCACCTTGTGCCATACATGACATACAGCACTCTCAGTCACGTCAATAACAAAACTAATTAATATACGTGATGGTAGAAGTAGCAATATAGAGGAAAAACGAATATCCCACGTGAGTATAATGACGAAACGTGTCTGAAAGACAAAACGACAATTCGCCTTACAGCGACACTCTTTCTCCCGGGTTTGCCCAATAGTTGCCTTGTTGGAATTATACAATGACAAAATCACTTTTATCTCAGGCAGTGAATGATAGTTGTGAGAATAAGGTACGGTGGTGTTGGTGATCGGTGCTCCCACACGACAGCCGCAACAACTCTCTGTTTGTTGACAATGTACTCACATGCGTCATCCATAACATATATTATTTGCGTAGAAGGTAGTACAGTCACCGTGCAATGAACCAAGCACACGTGATGGAGTCGAGGACAATCACGAGAGTTCATTTGATGAGGGTCACGTAGTTATTGGGACATATGGAGCTTCGGGAATAAAGGAACTGGAGCATTTATTGGCAAGCTCGGTTCCAGAATGTACTCCGCCGTCGTTGAATTTGTTAGGGTCGCCTCCAAAGAGGGATATGGCAGCAAATCCTCTGTCTCACTGTTCCTCCTGGACCAGGTTGGCATGTATGTCATCACAATCAAACCTTGATATGCTTGATACTGTTGTTGATGAAGAGCGGGAGGGACGGTCAATTGCTATACCTGTACCCCAGATATCTCGGTGTTCGAGTGGGGCACACTGGGTGCAGACTGGGAGCATCTCGCCAGCAGGATACTAAATTATATTGTGGTTTTAGCTTGATATACTACTACCAGTGGAATTGAATTTTCGACCTGTTCGTTGAAATATCAACGAATTTTGAACATATGATGGACAAATGTAATGAAACTTGCAGCTCACTGCGCAGCTATGCATACATCTACTCACTCGTTCCATGCATTATATGCAGACTGGTGTGCATCATGCTCAACCTTGCTGAATTGAACCAGCACCTGTTTCAAATCACGCGTTCTATCTCTCTGGAATCTATCAATATCTCCATCCATCCGCTCGACTAGCGCACTGTATTTTTCTTTGACATCCTCAGAGTGCTGTGCAGCGTGTTGCACCTGTCTTTCTGCTTCCATGATGCGGTCCTGCCTGGTACCAGGGGTCGACTGCAATTTCGCCAATGACCCTTTTTTTGAATCAAGCTGTAACTGTGCTTGAATCTTTTCAACAAGACTCTCATCACGGTCTTCTATAGTTTTCTTTGCAGATTGAACAGATCGGAGGAGTTCTCGTAGTGGTGCTTCAAATGTGACATGCAGATCCTTGGCACATGTTGACCAACTCTTTCCTGCCAAGCCTGCCCTTCTCCCAAGCAGAGAAGAATGATCTCCAGCTTCTCCACTGGTCACGTCGTGTTTCATTTTCATTGACAGTGTCTCCAACGACTCTCCAAATTCTGACAGACATTTCCCTAGCCTCTCATGCTGCCTCGTCAACCGTTGTGCCTGTTGATGTACCTCATTCAGGTGAGCCTCCAAATGACTAAAGTACGTCCTGATCGCACTATACTCGGGCGTCTCTTCATGTTTGACATAATCCTGAACAGAAGAGTTCCCCATCGCTCCATGAGACGACCCCAATGCTAGCCCAGCACTATCAGACAGCGACTTGAAAAACTTGCTTGCTGTATGCAGTGTTTTGCTCGCCAGCCCAGTCGCTCCCCCAGACTCTGCTGGAGCAGCAGACCCTAACTCTGCAGATACCCGTGAAGATTCTATCGAGAACTCAGACTCGCTTGCCTGTAAAAACAGTTTGAGTTCTGACGAGGTACGCAAGACAGGGTGAGACAATACGTTGAACAAAAACTTCTCCAGAGCACGTTTACGATCTTCTACAAACTCTGGAGTCATTTTATATTTTTCTACAACACTCCTTGGAGGCAGTGGAGGCACGATAATCCCACAGAATTTCTTCCTGAGACAATTTCGTACCCATGTGAAATCTCGAAATCGTCGAATCACCTCTCGTCGTCCGAGATCACCTTTTTCCCCTAAAGAACTTATAACCTTGTACGATATATATGCGTTTACTCCCTCCCCTTGCTTCACAGGGTCGACCACCTTGACACTGAAATTCCAATCATCTTCAACCACTTCTTCTCTAGAATCACCACCATTCCCCTCTGACAACACAACAACAGATTCATATGATGGAGGTGTGTCTTGAACCGGGGGTTGCCTTGGTTCTGTCCGACGTAAGGGATCATTGATGTCGTCATTACCATCCGACGGGAGAGCGACACCTGGCTGCGTCATGATGATTTTACTAGTTTTACATATTACTTACTTGATGATATTTCTTCCAACAAGACCAGTTTCTCTATCGACTGGGCACCTACGGATGAAATCTGAGTGGCATAGGAATGCATTTGATTTGCCAATAACAAGGTATCCAGTTGACTTGGTTCTGTTGGCTTTTTAAACTCATTCTCTGGTGGATCTTCTGGTAATGGTTCTTCTCCCATGATGCGTCGTTGTTGGTTTTCATTACGTCGAGCCAATTTCCATTGCATGATTCTCTGGTGAAGCTTTCTCATATCCATATGATACTGGGTCAGTTTATGCTGCTCTGCATTCAAATCATCTATACACTCGTTCAAGAATTCCAAGTTCTTTTCAAGCAATGGTGAAGCATCCATATTCAACCTATCCAGATCAATCTGTGACACAGACATTGGGTTTGACTCCATCTCATGCATAAGCGCCACAGCCAGAGGTGAGTTGTGAATGGTGATGGGAATTTCTACGAAAATATCCTTCCACGCGATATTCTTTGCTTTTATTTTTTCAATCGTCAATGTTCCTTCTCTATACGCTTCAACAAAAGAATCAGCGAGTCGAATAGCTTTGACTCCATAGCTTCCAGTCAGAGAACTGGTCACATCATAGATGAGACAGACACAGCGTTCCAGCGACTCGAGAGAGTTGATGAATTGATCAATAATCTCGAGAACTTGGTATGATCCACTCACAGAGGATTGATACCATCCAACCATGTTGTTATCCACGTTGATTTCTCTCAAGCATCTGAGCATCTCCAACTCATAACTCTCAGCTTCATCATCTACATCCGCAGCCACCGAGTCGACTGGAATCGGAAAGCATTCTGTAATCTCTAATGTTTGTCCTACCTCAAGACCAAGGAGAGAACCAGTCACGACAGGATGAACGGCAGCAGTCTCTCGACTGTGTTTGGCAATTTTAAGCAAGACATGTCCCTCGAGCTGGACCTTCAACAACGGAGGCTTCTTTGCCTGATTTGATTCTTTTGCTGTACCTAAGAAATTCATTGGTTGCTCGTCAGATGCCATGTTGTCTTTCCTGAGATTGAACGAATGATTGTGTTCAGAAGACGCCGTCGAAAGACAAATGAATTGGATTGACACAAAAAGCGTCAAGACTATCTCTACGGTATTAGTATGTAATAATTACTATTTCTAATTGACAGAAACATCTGGAATGGTTTGGTATTTGAAACAAAAGAATCAGAGGAGTCGAGACTCGTCTGGTCTGCGCATGGATTGAAAATGATAGATGTGTCCTATCAAATGACTTGGTTGATGGGAGATACCTGTCATTTTCTATTTCCAATCGTCTCATCAGGCATATTCTCTCATGATGGACAGTTGACGGATGGTATCGTATTATTTATTCTTTAACGATACATACGAGTGTCGTAGGTTCTTGCATTGATCAGTCTGAGTCTGTCTGTCCAGTTCCTTGTAGAGACACACAGAGAATCATGCAGTTGTGTTGTATACGACTGGGGCATGTGTCAGCAAGACATACGAATCAGATTGTAGATAAAAATGTACAACATTTCAGGGGGCCCTGGCGTGGGAGGGCATGTGCATCTAGTGTTCGTCCTTCCGCAGGCAATGAACTTGCAGATGGGTTCCACGGCACACGTCCTTACAGTAGGATTATGGAACGGAAGATGAGAGACTTGGATGTGCCATCTGATGAATTTGACAGTATCCAGGTGGCTCTGGAAGCGTTGCGACAGGGTACCCCTGTGGTGGTTCTGGATGATGAGGATAGGGAGAATGAAGGAGACTTGATTGTGTCTGGGGACAAGGTGACGGAGGAATCCATGGCTTTTATAGTTGAACACACGAGTGGTGTTATTTGTGTTGGAATGAAGGGAGATGATTTGGATAGATTGCAGATCCCTTTGATGATTCCGCCGTCAATGAATGAGGAAGCAATGTCGACAGCGTTTGCCGTGACTGTAGATCTCCGGGAAGGGACAACAACAGGAATATCTGCCGCTGATAGAACTGCAACAATACGTGCACTGTCTGATAGATCTTCCACGCCTGATGACTTTAAACGGCCGGGACATATATTCCCTCTTCGGTACAGAGACGGAGGGGTGCTGATTCGTCCTGGGCATACTGAAGCATCGGTAGATCTGTCTGTCCTTGCTGGGTGTGCACCAGCAGGGGTTTTATGTGAAATAGTAAATAAAGATGGAACAATGTCTAGAACTCCAGAGCTCTTGGAATTTTCGAAAAAGCACTCGTTGCCCTGCATAACCATTGCTGATTTGATTCGCTACAGATTAAAACATGATGATATAGTCAGGAGAGTTTCTCACGGGATTTTATCAACACGATATGGAACGTTCAAGGCGTATGCGTATACAACTGTATTTGATGATCAGGAACATGTGGCGTTAGTGTATATGGATTCTGATGGTACGGAATGTTTTGGAACAGATGCAACACTTGCACGAGTACAGAACGAGAGTATTTTGGGGGATTTATTTGGAAATGAACGATGTGGTACTGCGTCACAATTCGATACTGCTCTGGAAAGGATTGCATCAGAGGGTCAGGGGGTATTTGTGTATGTACGAGGTCAGAAATCACGCGGAATAGGAATAGCAAAGGAACTTGACATGTTCCACAGTCCATCTGGAGAACAAGGTAATGCTTGCTCAACACTAGAGTCTAATGATGGTGGATTTACAAGTGATGTACGTGACTGTGCCATCGCTGCGCATATTTTCAAGGATCTCTCTGTTTCGTCTGTACGACTGATGACAAACAACATGAACAAGGCAGAGTGCATAGCAGCACATGGCCTTGACGTTGAATGCTTAACCTTGTAACAGTGTTTTTTCCTTGTTCATTATACATCCTACAGTACCAGAGAAAAGAAACGTCACAGTAGTATATATATACAGTACCCTAGACACTCTCGTCCGGATCACAATTCTGATGACTTCAAGCTTGCAATGGCAATATGTATCTCAAGATGATGGGATCCCATCCGGATGGGATCGTGGGCGGCCACTTAAGAAAATTCCCATTCTGGATTACTCGAACATTATTGCCTGAAAAAGTAGATATAACACTTCATTGGCAATTCTTGTGTAATTTATTGGACTCACTGACCGATTATTGATCATTGAGTTGGTACTGCCGCCAACGGGTTGAGACAAACATCCCAACTTGAGAGACAATGTGCGGGATTCTTGCCGCTCTTGGAGTGACTGGGGATGCTGAACAGAACCGTCGTGAAATTTTAAAGCTTAGTAAGCTTCTTCGCCATCGTGGTCCCGATGCTAGTGGTATTTATCAGGCGCCAGATGGTAGGGCATTTATCGCATTTGAGCGTCTCAGCATCGTTGATCCCAGCCCATGTGGAAAGTACGTATCAATATGACTATAAATAATGCAATTGTCTGAAATCTCATGTGCATTGTCCCTTCCGACTGCAGCCAACCATTCCAAATCCAAACTCCAGAAGGAAACATCAACTGGGCTTTGAATAGTGAGATTTACAATCACGAAGCAATCCGTGCCAACGAACTTGCTGGTGTAGAAAATCCTTCCAAGTCTGATTCTTCAATCATTGGTCACTTGTACCAGAAGTATGGGGATACAAATGAGCTGTGGAACAGCCTTGATGGAATATTTGCATGTGTCATCTGGGATGAACGTACGGGAACCTTTACTGCAGCAAGGGACGCTATTGGAATCTGCAGTCTGTACTGGGGAAAAGGTACCGATGGTTCCATGTGGTTTGCCAGTGAGATGAAGGCGTTGCAGACGAAATGTGAATGGGTGGATACATTCCCACCTGGACATGTATACAGAAGCACAACTGGCAAGCTTGAAAGGTGGCACAACCCTGTGTGGATTGATGAATCCTACATCGGAGACCAACCGGCCAATATGGATTGCATTCGTGAAACATTCGTCGAAGCTGTGAAGAAGAGACTGATGTCCGACGCACCACTTGCTGTTCTTCTCTCTGGAGGATTAGATTCTTCCCTGGTGGCATCTATTGCAGTGCGACATGTGAAAGATGCTACCAACGCATTTGACAGAGATCATAAGATGCATACATTCTCTATTGGAATTGCAGGATCTCCTGATTTGAAAGCAGCTCGCAAGGTGGCAGACTTTTTGGGGACAGAGCACCATGAGTTTACTTTTACAGTTGAGGAAGGTATTGATGCGCTTCATGACCTGATCTATCATATCGAGTCCTATGAGCAAGTTCGTGCTGCTGTTCCAATGTATTTATTGGCCAGAAGAATCAAGGCTCTTGGTATCAAGGTGGTCTTGTCTGGAGAAGGTGCTGATGAGGAGTTGGGAGGATACCTGTATTTCCACAAGGCTCCAAATGCTGCAGAATACCACAAGGAATGTGTCAGGCTTGTTAAAAGGCTGTATAAGTTTGATGTGATGCGAGCTAACAAGGCACCATTTGCATTTGGTGTTGAAACTCGTGTACCATTCTTGGACAAGGCATTCCTGGATCTTACCATGACAATGGATGCCAAGGAAAAGATGCCTGATCTTTCATTCAAGCCAGATGGTGTCCATCCAAAGTTGGAAAAATACGTCCTCAGAAAAGCGTTTGATGTGAAGGAAAACCCATACTTGCCTGAGGAAGTGCTTTGGCGACAGAAAGAGCAGTTTAGTGATGGTGTTGGGTATGACTGGGTTGATGGACTCAAGGAATATGCCAACAAGGTCATCAGTGATGACATGTGGGAAAATAGGGAGATGCGCTTCCCAGAGCATACACCACGGACCAAGGAATATTTCCTTCTTAGAACAATATTTGAGGGGCATTTCCCGCATCCAGATTCACTAAAGACTGTTCCCAAGGGTCTCTCTATTGCATGCTCTACAGAGGAGGCAATCAAGTGGGATCCAGAATGGCAGAATGCTCATGAAATAAGTGGTAGAGCAATTCACTCTGTGCACGAATCGTCAGTTCCGAATGGAACTGCTTGATTTTAATATGTTTACAAAGATTACAACGTAGTACATGATGGTTATTATATCAATGAAATTTCAAACAATAAACTAAAGAGTATCCATCGCTGTGTGATTACTTTCCTAATCAAGCCTCCATTGGCTATGTCGCGATGTTCTCCTTTGAGGAAATCCAGGGGGCAATCTATCATAATCTCCTCCAGTAATGCCAGATAATCGAGGCCTTTGTTGTCCCCATGCTGGAGCAGGAGGCGGAGTCCACCGTAGACCAAGATGGATTGAAGAATGTCTCCTGGATAATTCTTCTCTCTGTGCCAGCATTAGCCTCTTGAATTCTTGCTTCGCCGCATACTTCCCGTATACATCTAATTCTATCACAGCATCCTTTTTAAAGTGCTTTGCGAGCAATGCAAACCACAGTGTATTGTCCCTATGAAGTGTGCAGAAATCCTGGCATGTCATCCCCAAGCGACACAAGTCATCAAAGGCAAGAAAGCCCAATATTGTCATCTTCACGTCGACTGGCATCATACTTAAACACGCTCCAGGATATTCTACATTCATTTTCGTGCATGCCATTAACAGAACATGACGGCAAAAGGCGTCTTTGCACAATGTCAACATATGAAAACAATGTTCCTCTGTCCAATACAGCGTCCTACTCCATACACTATGTTTATTCCTCGACGTGTCATACAATTGATCAGTACAGACTCTGCCAGGTATCTCCAGAGATTTTGTTACCAGGCTTCCACAAGGAAACTGCATCACAAGCATGACAGTCTTCCTCTGCATACTTAGATACAGCAGCATCTCAAGATGTTCCGAGATATTTTCTAGCCGAAGAACATATGTGATCTCATATATACAAGCATTTTTCTTGCATGTGTTCCCAACGATACTATCAATATCATGGCAGCAATCAAACCCATAATCTATCAAACCTCCATGTATGATCAATGCAAGTGCGTCATTCCTCGTCAGCAAATGATCCAGGCCCCTCTCCTTGAGACTCTGATCAAGTTTGTACAATATACATGGAACCATACTACGATGGTATGTCTCCTCTGACTCTCCATCTCGGTTAGATGGGTGTGGGTCTTCCTGCTTCTCACCAGCTGGGGAGCCTGAAGGCCGAATATCCAACGGAATTTCCATCACATAGATGGTATCCCCAACCACTAATCCTAAATTCTGTAGAGATGTTATAGCATCATGCTCACATATGGATTCACGGGTGTCATGACATCCTTGCCGTCCACAACGCGCCTCAAGAGGGTGGCTACCATCCAGCGAAACCACCACCTGTTTCCAGCCATCATCTTTCGTTGGACAGCCAGTCTGAAGAACAGTATACTCATATACTGCTTTTTTAAGATCAGAGAGGGTTATATGTTCTGGAGTTTCTGAATTATTAGTACTTGCCGTGACGTTCAAGGTCACAAGGGGCTGAGGAGGGCCCTGAGACAGTCCTTTGCAAAACCTAATCCGAACTTTCATCCCTCTACCATGATATCACGGCATTGTCCATGTCCCAACCAAGAAAAATAATTGATTGATAAATCCATTCTGTTTGTTGGTAGACTTTAGACCGCTTGGAATAGATTAATCTATCTAAAATATTTAAAATATCTAGATGGAATTTTTTGTTTTCCACTGCTGAAACCACAGAAAACGAGGAAGCCTCACACGTCCTCATCCACCAAAAACAATACACGATTGTTCACAATTCTATTGTATCCCATATTTGATACATTTTAAGAAATACAGAGAATCAAAGACAATGCAGCTCTGCAGCTCTTTTGTAGGAAATGCTCGGGTTACCCGGGCGGCTCCACAGGCAATGCCTGCTTCTGTTTCATCCGGAGCCACTCGCTCTGTTACTTGCATGGCTAAGAAGAAGGGAGTAAGAATGATTGTTACTTTAGAATGCACTGAGGCTCGTGCCGAGGGTGGCACTCCATCAAGGTACGTCCGAACGAGTTGTGACTGTTGTAGAGAGTGTAGGGAGGCGCTCAACTGATGGTTGTTTTCATGTACTACTTTTATATGTATGTAGATATACGACTCAGAAGTCTAAGAAGAACACGCCAGAGCGTATTGAGATGAAGAAGTATAACAAGTACCTTCGTAGACACACCCTCCACAGGGAGATCAAGTAGTGTAGTCTTTTTTCATCAGTATCAAACGAAGAAATTATAGATCATGTAAAATATATTCAACCTTTGCTTCTAATGATGAGTTTATCGCCAAGGCTCAGCGCAATGCCCTGTGTCTTGGATCGAATTCTGATGAACCCTCCTAGTTTCCCTGATGGCAATTTTTCAATTGACACATTGACAAGTGCATCCTCCCCAAACACGGACCGAGCATACAAATTCGCTGACAAAAAGTCAATGTCTCCATCTAATGCAGAGTCTGGTGATAAGCATTTCATGTTAGTGCAGGCGATGATGTGATCTAAAAACTCTTTTGGATTTGTAAAACTGGTATTGATTGCAACCTTGTTTTCCCATTCGAATTCTGCCCACATTGAACGGAATTGCAAGTCTGGGCAATATGCTGGGACGATATAGTCCATGATATCTATGTGAATGTCAGACAACACCACCACTGCCTGTTCAGATTTGCTGGCAGACTCATACACCAAGTTGCCAAAAATTGCACCAGTTTCAGTTGAGGACACCTTGATATTTGCTCGAATAAAGCGATTCTGTCCAGAAGCTAGGGTATATGACTGAGGACGCTCCACAAGCTTGAGATCTCCAAGAGTTGCTAGTTCTAAAGTCACATGTTGCATTGTCTCTGATGTTCTGTTTGTTACTGAGACATCTAGGACAATATCATACTGGTGAGATGTGACATAGGCTTCTGCATAGATTGGGTCACTGAATCCTGTAAGTTGTACAACCTTGGCCAGACCAGACTTTGAATCTTTCGTCGATTGCCCAGATGCGAACGAAATATCATCCTCATTGTCCTCACCCTCAGCTGTAGCAGCAGCCTTGTGCTTGAAATGTCTAAAGTCAATCAATTCATCAGGCTCAGATACATGATCCTTCTTTACTTCCATCAATTCTTGTGCCTCCTGGTCCTGCTTACTTGCCAAGAATGCTTCGAATGAGCTCCTGCAGCCTTCAATCCACACCTTGCTATCAGCAGAGTTTGGATTACAAAGCACATGCATGCATGCTGCCATTCTGTCCTTGGAATCATCATCCATTGGATGGACTCCTTCCATAGTCTTGTGCTTTTCTCCAACCATCATGATATTTGATATAATCATCATGACTTCAGCAATAAGACGATTCATTTCAGATTGACTCACGTCACCATTTGCATGAAGGCGAAGAACAAGTTTTGTCAGACATGATGACAGAACAGCTGCAAGGAAAAAGTCTCCCCCAAGAATCATGCTGCGCAGATTAGGTTCTTCTTCTCCAATAGTTGCATGTGTCGTCACGTATGATTCTCCGGGGATTGCTGTCTGCGTTGCATATGATCCATCAGCCAAGACAGCTGGACGGGCCTTGATAGATGACTGCATTGGAGAGCTTACCTTGGGAGAGGACACGTTATCGTCTTCGCCATCCTTGGCAGTTATATCTTCTCCCATTAGTGGTAAAGGACCAAGAGAATTCTTGAGCATATCCATGGCAGCAATGACTTCCTGAGTGGTTGTGCAGTGCTCTGCAACAATCCACAAGATGCAGGCCGCAACACGTGAAGTACGAATGACAGGGAAAGAGTCCATCATCCTTTCTACGATATCTTTATGGAGCTTAGGATTTGTACCCGCAATTTCTCTCAAAAAGTATGCAACTTCAAGAGCAGAAGCAGCATTTGTATCAGACAAGAAGTCCATCAAAAGGTGGAGTACAGTAGATGCAACTTCTGGGAATCTGACAGCGCATTGGTGAATGGCACGTACAAGCATAGCCCTGTACTGTGTTCCATTTTCAATATCCTTATTTTGTGTTTTCATAGCTTCCTTTTTCAACACGTTCACGACATCGTCCACGCTCCGAGCTCCAACAAGATCCATTGCAATCCTGAGAACTTTTTCCCGCACATCCAAGTTTGGAGCAGACAAAGCACGCAACATGTCCATAAGCATCTCTGACATAATGTCTCTGTGTTTTTTCTTCAGCTCATCAAGTCGATCCAGAACAATCAGCTTGACATTGTTATCACTTTGCTTGACCAAAAGTTTGCAAAAGGTTCCTGCTGCTGCTCTGATGGCAGTTGGTGCACTTGAAAGGGATACAAGCGTTGTTGCACACTCATACAACACAGCGGCAGATCGACTGTCCAATAAGGCAAGGATAATTTTAATGTACCTTCCTTTCGCCTGAGGATTCGCTCTGCACACCCTTCTGATGAGTTCCAACACTGCCACTTGCAAGACATCTCCCCAATCGGCAACCCTGTCAACATTGTCGAACAAATACGCCACAGCCCTATCCTGATCATTTTGCGAAAGCATTTTGAATGCATTACGACGGGTACTCACATCCTGCTCTGACCTCAGGAGGGTATCCACCAATTCTGGAGCATCAGGAACGAGCAGCTCTCCCTTTGGAAGCCTGTAAACAGCAGACAATGCCATTACGGCATTTTTTCTCACATATGAATGTCTATGCTCCAAATTCTGGATAATTGAAGGGATCAATGGCTCCAAAAGCTCTTCCTCCGCTATTCTACACAAGAATCTCAGCGTCACACCACGAATATACTCATTTGGGTGCTGCAAGTTATTTCTCAAGTTCTGACAGATCAAAATCATCTCAGGCAGCAATTTCCCTTGATCATCGGTCTTTGATATTGTTTCCAAGTACAAAAGCAACAACTTCTGCACAAAGTGATTTTCACTTGGCAACACATATCTCACAATTGTAATGAACAAAGCTGGCATCTGTTCTCCATTCAACAATGCAGCAATTGCGTGCTGCATCGCCTCGATCTTCTCATCATCATCCCCGGATTCAAGAGACTTGCGTATTTCATTTTGACTTGCCTGGCCTTGAGAGTCACTCGACACCAGAAACGTTGACAACGTTTCGTGATGATGTTGTACCTGTGTCATGTCTACCTTCCACAGATATACCACAAACTCGATCTAAACAGTATGATTATGTATTCTTAAAGATAATTAGCGATATAGTGCTCGTCTTGACCAATCTGACGGTACGCGTAACAACGACCGTTAATCCTCCGCCCTGAATCGCTGTGATCACCAGTGATTCCGTTTCTCCAGTAGTCTAGAGTGGATCTGTGCGAATATTAGGATATTGGAAAACACAAAGAGTGTCTTACGTGAAATTTTACCCGTTGAAAGAGGGAACAACGGAGGTTATACTTTGGAGAAAGGTCGATAACGTTTTTAGTAACGATTGGTTTCCACTATTCCCTAGCGGAAACCAACGCAAGTCCTGCAGTGGTAGTAGACTGCTTTGGATAATACACGGCTATAATGTGTCTTCGAATGGCGTCACTAGGGAGATAGAAATAGCACATTGTGTATTTATACTATAATTATACACATAAAAGAGGATGAATTGTAGTTCCATCGCCAACTCCACCTGTGGACAAAAGGGCCTCGCTGCCCAGCAGCTGAAGAGACAAACAGCCAGGGCTTTCTCTCAGGTTTCCCAGTCTATCAGAAATCCAGTAGTAGTTTCAAGAAAAAACAATGCATTGATGGCTAGACCAGTACAGAGAACAACCGCTGTTGTCTGTGCTTCCGTGCAACAGGTGAATGCGGCTGCGCCTGCGAACCCAACCATCCGTATCAAATTGAAGAGTTATTGGACAGATTTGCTCCAGGATACCGTTGATAAGATTACTGAGGTTGCATCGACCACCGGAGCCACAATTGCTGGTCCAGTGCCTCTTCCAACAAGGAAGAGAGTGTACACTGTCTTGCGTTCACCACACGTGAATAAAAAGTCTCGTGAACAGTTTGAGGTCCGTACTCATCAGCGCCTGATAGACATTAAAGATCTCTCTACACAGACTATTGATAGACTGATGGAGTTGGATCTCCCAGCTGGTGTGGATGTGGAGGTCAAATTGTAAGTTTGCCTATAGCTTAGAAAAGAATGTAGCTTAGATTTTTTGACATTCCATTGTAATACATACATATTCATACGATTCGTATACGATATCAATTCTAATTACCACGTTTCATGGCATCCATGATGGCTTCCCAACTGAGATCTTGATCCTCAAGGCCATTATCATCATCTACGTCATCGTCGTCATCGTCGTCAGAGCTTTCGTCACCAATGTCATCCTCCTCGTCGCTAGAAGAGGAGGAACACTCACTTTCTTCCTGATCATCCTTCTTGGCATCTTCTCCTACAAAATAATTTTCTTGCACGGGGATGTGTGACTTTTGTTGATGCTGCAAGGCTTCTGCTGCTTTTGATGCAACTGCTTCCTTGGCTTGTTCATCCAACTCTGTTGCATCTGCAGGTGCCTCAGTCTCTTCCTCTGGCACGTTTTCAACTTCTTTCTCTTGTACTTCATCTTCTTTAGGAAGAGTGAAGTATGGAATTTTGCCACGCTGCCAGTCATGAAGCACCATCTTTGCAGCAGTGTTGAGATCAGGATCCCCACCCTTGCACAGCTTTCCAGCACCTTGTGCAACCTGTCCCAAAAAGTCCTCCGTATCCACCCAATCTTTTAATTTGTATGCTCTTCTAATATACTCTGGTTTAACCCTTTCTAATATTTCTTCTATGTGCTCTGTTGCGTCATCCAGTTTTTCAACTCTCACAACACCTTTCAAAACAGCATCTGTATCTGTGTCACCTGTATCAGAATACACTACTCCAGGACAATCTATTAAAAATATTCTCTTCATAAGGGTAATATATTGCCATACTTTTGTCTCACCAGGAATTGGGGCGACATTGCAGACTTTCTTTGAACGAAGGGTGTTGATCACTGAAGACTTTCCGACATTTGGGTATCCAACGAGACCAACCGATATATACTGTTTATCAGTGCGCATACGTGCCAGCTGGCGTAAAAGTCCCAATAAAGATCCTTTTCCAAATGGATTGTTGATTGAGGCATGGAATGCAATTGTTGGGTATTCCTTTGAAAGTTTATTCAACCATCGCTTTGTTACCCAAGAAGGCACCTGCAAGTACATTATGTTCAGTCATCACCGCATTACTAGATGAAAACATTGTATCATACACGGCAAAAGAGAAATATAGGCTCAGACTAACGAGATTCCACGACAATGTTCCTCTTCACCAAAAATCAGATGGTACGGACAAATTGCTTTAATCATCATTGCCATTATCTCTTGAAAACTCCACACACGTACCAAGTCACATTTGTTTAGCACCAGTATCAAATGCTTCTGTCTGTGGTTGTATTTTAGGTGGGATTCAAGATGCTTGCATCGTGTCCCCATGGGGTCTCTTGCATCCAAAACCTGTAACAAGACATCACTAGAATCAATCACCTTGTACAACTCTCCCCAAATCCTCTTTGATTGACCCTTTTCAAATACTGGATCTCTCATAGCAGTTTTACCAACGATACCACTTGGTTGCATTGTACCTTTTTCATTCTCCTCATATGTCTCTACCTTCTTTGATGCATGCTGCACCAAGTCAGCATAGCTATCAATTCCCTCAAGCTTGGGCTTTTTCCTGGTTTTCTTCGCCCCAAAAGTCAAAGAGAATGGTTCGACTGCGACCAAACTAGCCCTGGCTGCTTTCCCTCCTTTCCGTTTCTTCTTCTCAGGATCTTCAACTAGAGAGAGGGGCAATTTCTTCTCTTTCAACAGCACAGAATAAGGATCATTCATTTTCGTTGCCATCTCCTCTCTAAAAGCATCAAGTTGTTTCTGTCCAACTACTCGAGTATTTCCAAACCATCTTCTGTCTGGTTGAATCCGTGTGGTTGGAAGTTCCTTGGACTGAAAGTCTTGTGAGATAATCCTCCCCTTCTTATCACGTTTGGCTCTGTTATCATACATTGCCAGGCGTTTAACCTACATGATACAAGAACATCAGTCAACATACATGTTTTTTTGCTCATTGAAGAGACTCTGGACGAGACATACCGTTGCTGCTGAGCGCTGGCCATTATTGCTATTCTTGGCTCTGTTCTGGTCTTTGCTATGTTTGGGTGTCCTTGAGACTTCTGGAGCCTTTGTTCGAGCTTTGCCCATGATTCTTTACTTTCAGTATGTATTCAAGCGTGTTACATGAAATCTTTGGGGTATCTGAACTGGGCGTTGCCTTGCACTGGGGCATGCGAATGCAAACTAGCCGCAGGAATATCTGGTGGATATATGTCTATAAAAGTATTTAAAATGTTAACAACATCATATATTTAGTTATTTCAATCTTGTTGTATGCATTGATGCCCAATATTGGCATTTCCACCACTCCCATGGTATGGTTCAAAGCCATCAACTGGGTTTCTTGAGATCTCTCAACCCTGAAGACCTAGGCATATACACATACACGTTCACGTTTCCCTGATCATAGAAAGATTGCTTGTTATTGCATCATTCATCGAATATATCTTTGGTTTTCCCTGCACGTCTACACAGGGTAGTATTTTTTGCACTCTTTTGTAGGATTTTTCAGGCTGTCAAAGCCCCTTTCAATGGTGATTTTCTTTGGGCATCTGTTTTTGTAATTTTGCAACACTGACTTGGGACAGTTGGTTATTTTGTATGGTGCTTTGGGGCTGATACAGATGGAAAATGTGGATAATCTCTGCCCTGTCCCTCCATCACATGTAACAAAACCTTCCTTGCCAAGCCTCTTTTTCAAGATTTTCAAGTATGTTGATGTGCGAATGGCTCCTTTATTTTTCAATTGAACCTTGTTCTTTTTCAAAGCCTTGTCTGGATTGTACTTTTCGAATAGATCTGTCATCAGCTGAAAGTATTCAGTCTGATTCATTCCAATCTGTTTTGCTCCACACCCAGCTCCCTCTTCCCAGAGTCTTTCAAACCACCCATCATCATTGCCCTCTGTGTATGAGTTTGATGTACAGTGGAGATTGTCTCTCAATTGTCCCGTGATGAATGTATCAGAATATGGAACGTCAGGTGAGCAGCCCCTCCACCCCTCAAGTGGTCTCATGATTGACTGACGATGCCTCATAAACCTTGGCCTGGCAGTCTGGGGGTCCACTCCACAAAACTCCTGTGGCACCCCATTTGAGCTACCAGCGTTGCAGAAAATTGGGGCCCATACAAATCGTAATTGAAGAACACCATTTTGGGCGTTTGCCTTGACCAGCAGCAATGCGAGGACGCACACGATCCAAAGAAGCACGGACACTGTGCCTGTATCCATACGTCTTCAAATTCTGGAAACTGGTCTTCTGAAACCGTGTCAGGTTGAAGATATAGTTTTTAAAATATACATTTCTTTCCACTGAAGTCGTTCTTTGTTTGAATATATTCGAAAGATAAGATCTTTCAATCGTCCTCACCTGGTGAGGTATCCTTTCCTCTCCTTTCCTTAAAGGGGTATCTATGAATCATAATCTACAGCCATCGCCTCGTCCATGATTGACACAGTATCTATTCTGAGTCTGTATTATGCTACTATCAATGGTTGGGTACTCTTGCATGGTACGAGAGGCAGAGGCTGGCATCACCCTATACTAGAGGGCCTAAAGTGGACCAACATGGTCTGCACCAAGAGATGTTGTGTGGCGGGCACATTCTTCATGGGATGGTATGATACTGGCACTGACATGATATAGGTGTAATATGGGGCACGCACACGTTGGATCGGGCGTAACCACGGATTGTTGGTATCTGGTGATACCATTGCCTGTGTAAGGAGGTGGGACAAGTTGATCTTGGTGATGGGTTTATCTGGAAATTACCATACGTACAGTATATTTCTATGTGTTTTGTACGTTTATGGAACGATGATAGATCGAGGAAGGTGGATTCTAGCAGCACAGAATGGAAATCAGGCCATTTTTTTCTCCTTCTGTTCTCTGGGACACCTTATCGTGCTGTTTGAGTATGATCTCCTGTCCTTTGTGAGGATGCGATATTTTTGTTTTGTCAGTGTGTTTTACGTCCTCGAGTATGGACAGCGTTGCCCAGTCGGCTCGGAGCGGTTGCTGCATGGGGTACAACTACCCTGTACAGGGCAAACCAATGCCAATACCGGATGGTATGCTGGATTGGGTCCTTGCCACTATGATGGAGTCTCGGCGGTGGCAAACCTCCTCATACGTTTAGAAGCTTTCGTGTTGCGTATAGGGTGAGGTTTTTGCAACGTATTGCGTACGTTTCTTTCCTAGATGCTCTCTCTTTGTCATCATATGGTGGTGTATATGCATACTCTCCTCCACTTGTGAAAGATTGATTCTCACCTGTCTAATAGCATCCTCAATAATGTTTGAAAAATGTATTTAATCGACGCTAGGAACGCGTCCACTTCGAAGTGAAAGAAGATGAATTCATCGCCACCGTTGAAATGCACTCGTGGTGGTTAATCGTAGCGATTGTCCTGGCAATATCTCTAAGATATGCATATTATACTATAGTACATATAATATACGTGGAGAGAGAGAGAAAGGTAACGCTACGCCCCACTCTGTTCAAAGGCACCACCGTGGTTGAGGAATTAATTTGCAGAAACATTACCTCCAGGGGACATGTGACTCCTACAGTATTTGAAGAAACAAACTTAGACTTACCCTGCACCACAAGGGGGACATGCGATAAGACATTTATTTTTGTCATCTGTCCTCCATTCTCTGGAAGTACGGCTATTTATTCGCTTCTCAGTACTTCAGCACATGCTGTAACTCTTCTTGAGTCTGGTGCCAAGGTTGGGGAGGGGCAGTGGCTTTACTTCCAAAAAGATAAAGGCAAGGAAAAATTGAGGTATAAAGATGAGGATGGCTTCTTTAATGCCACATTGTACAGTGAAGTAATTCGAGAGGCCTGGAGAATGAATAATACCGTTAATGCAAGTGTGTTTATTGAGAAATCCCCACCCAACATATTCAGAGCCCATAAATTGTACAACGAATTTAGAAAGATTGGAAGGGTCAGATTTCTATTGATGCTCCAGGGCCCATGTTACTCAAGATTCGATATCACAAAATATCTGGGATATGTGGAGTATGCACAGGTGCTTTTGTCACAATTCAAAGAAATAACACTGTACATCAGGTATGAGGAGCTACTGCTCAATCTGGAAAGTGAAATAGGCAGAATAAAAATAGCCTTTCCAGAAATATCCGACATTGATCCTACAAAACAACCTAAAGGAAATTTTCCTGGAAAGCGCTCCATTCCCCTGTCAGACTATATCAAAAGCATCCCGACAATAGATCACATGTCAGGTGCACCTCATTTGGTACCGAAGCATGCATCTATTAAATTAGATGAGGTTTCGTATACCATGCTAAAGAATCTAGGGCTAATAGAAGAATAAACCATTTATACATTTTATCGAAAGATACATACATGTACTACTACTAGGGTACTGTAAGATCTATATCTTCCCGAAAGATTCGGTCTTTGGTTTCTTCACATCAAACGATATACAATCACACCCGACCGTACACCAACCGGGCATTAAATACTTTACTACCATCATGTAACACATGTTTCACATCATACAACCTATGCATATATGCATAGCAAAAGATCTTTTGAATCATCATAAGTAAGGAAGGAAATCAACCAATATATCCATGATTAATTCTTCTCCACCATGATTCGTTCATACCATCCAGAATACACCCGATCCCGTCCGATCTCGGAAGTTAAGCTGGATTGGGCCGGACCAGTACTGTGGACAGAGATGACACGGGAAGCCCCGGTGACGAA
>PJEL010001626.1_pt1 | contig 22217 bp, 10 predicted proteins | sample 1853271 | NCBI WGS metagenome assembly PJEL01 (sample SAMN08108733, study PRJNA415343) | Invertebrate metagenome, whole genome shotgun sequencing project. | host: Globobulimina | place: Sweden: Gullmar Fjord | collected 2015-08
TTCTTCTTCTCTCACTTCTTCTTCTTTCACTTCGTCGTCGTCAACGACACCAACCACAGGAGAATCATCTTCATCCCTCGAGGGAAGAGCTTCTTTACGAGCGATATTCAACAATTCCGTTGGTAACACGGTCTCATCAAGATCAGACATGACTCAGAGTTCTTTTGTGCCACTTCGACTACATGCATTAAATGATTATTTCTACTCCCACTTGTTGTATTTACAGTGCTATATCACTCTAACAGATGTAGTACATCCCACAATCCATTGCCAGGATTGCCATGGCCAGGTAACTGCAAGTGTATAGGTAGCCAGTTGTCCTGTTCACAAGTATTCAATCAATCAATTATTTAATATACGGCACTAGTAATAGTGGTAGTAGTACATATGATAGAAGATAGATACTATGGTTTTAACTAGAAGACAGACCAGGGAATTGTCGTTGACACCTGCAGAACAATGCAATGAAGAAACCGTAGATATACACAACATATTAACACCAAACAACAATACAAGATACAAAAGTATGCATGGATCAGCTACAAAAGGAGTATTATCCCATCCTCTGGTCGACGAACAACCTACGGTAGTGGATGATCGTCGTACCAAGATGGCACCAGGTTGCTCTACCGGTGGAATTACAACTACAATACAAGAGAGTATGACAGGACAAGAAAATAGGTTGCCAACTGGGCAAGAGCCTGTCGTGGTTGAGATCACATACCCTCTGATAGAAGAGATGAGTGCATTTTCACATCCTGACGAGGTCGAGGACATGGTGCGGCAGGTAGAGTCCGAGGTACAGTCTTCCGAGTGGACAATTGTATGTTCAGGGATGAATGGACTGCGGAGGTTGGCTGCCTACCACCCAGGAGAATGTCACGAGTTGGTTGGAGTTGCACTCCCAAGCATCGTTCGGGGGATTAAAAGCCCTCGCAGCGCATTGTCGAAGAGTGCAATCATTACGAGCAGAGATCTGTTCATGTGCTTACCCGAGACGATGGCTCCATATGTAGAATCCGTGGAGTCGGGGAGCCTGCTGACACAGCTCCTACTGAAGGCAGCCTCCCTGGACAAGAGGTTTGTGGTAGAGGAAGCTGTCAAATCATTGGAGCAGATGGCACTATCTGTGAATCCACAGGTAACTGCCAAGTCGTTGATATCTTTAGCAAGTCATAAAAACCCAAAGGTACGAGGTAGGTGTTACAGCATTCTTTTGCTGGTCATACAGAGTGATGCCTGGACACCAGGTACTGCTGTAGAGGTAGGGTTGGATGGATTGGTACGAGTGTGTGCCGAGGGTACGAATGATAACACTGCTGAAGCAAGGGATAGTTCTAGGAGGATTCTATGTATGATGAAGGATGAATGGATTTGCGTGGATGATGTGAGAGAACACATGGAGAGGTGTGTTGTTGTCTCTGAAGATGGTACCATTGCCGAGACAATGTTTCAAGATGTTGATCCGGTGGTTGCTCGATATCTGAGTGTACTTCTTGGTCCATCCAAAGCAACCTTGCTATTGAAAAAAATTACATAAATCAATTGTTACGCTGTAAAAAGGGTCGAACGACCTGTCAATGGTGGTTTGTTGATTCCCTCTCTGAAAGATTATCTCTCTGTCGAGACTTTACTATCATGTCGTGTCGTTTGCGGTATGTCTATGATATGTACATTACATTGATTGTGTCATTGTTGGATACTAGAACGAGTGGAACATGGTGTGCAGAGATTTGATCCGTAGCGTGAGGCAGTGTAAAACTGCTCAGGAGGAGCGTAATGTTATTGCCAAGGAAAGTGCAGCCCTTAGAAAGGCTTTTAAAGAGCAAGATAGTAGATATAGACACAGGTACGTTTGTTCATGGATCTTTCTTTCGGGAGCAGGGGTCAGGGATTCTCACCGAGTCACCTTTGTCCAGGAATGTTGCCAAACTCATGTTCATGCACATGTTGGGCTATCCAACTCACTTTGGACAGATGGAGACATTGAAATTGGTGGCATCGAATGAGTTTGCGGATAAGAGAATTGGATATCTGGGATTGATGCTGTTGCTTGATGAACGGCAGGAAGTGCTCATGTTGGTTACAAACTCCTTGAAGAATGACTTGAATAGCTCGGATCAGTATGTCATTGGAATTGCCCTCACTGCTTTGGGTAATATTTGCTCTTCAGAAATGGCAAGGGATTTGTCCCCTGAAGTCGACAGATTGCTGTGTAGCCCCAATCCTTACATTCGCAAGAAGGCTGCCTTGTGTGCCAGGAGAATGGTCCACAGGGTGCCAGATATGATGGAAGTGTTTGCTGACAGGGCCATGGAACAGCTTAATGAGAGAAATCATGCCGTAGTTTTGACAGGAGTCACCTTGATGATCGATATAGTATCAGTAGAGAAGCTCTTCAAAGCCGTGTTTGCACAGTGTGTTCCCTTGCTGTGCAGAATCCTCAAGGTCTTGATTTCTGGAGGTTTTGCATCAGAGTATGATGTCTCTGGAGTGTCTGACCCTTATCTTCAGGCAAAGATTCTTCATCTTCTTCGACTTTTAAGTGAGGATGATGAAGCTGTAGGAGATTCAATCAGTGACATACTTGCCCAGGTTGCTACTAACGTTGACAACAACAAGACCTCTGGAAATGCCGTGTTATATGAATGTGTGAGGACAATTATGTCAGTAAAAGGTAACAGTGGCTTAAGAGTCCTGGCAGTCAACATCCTTGGTCGATTTTTAGGATACAGAGACAATAACATGCGTTACATTGCCCTCTCCTTGTTATTGAAGGCTCTTGCAGAAGATCCAGAGGCGCTTCAAAGACATCGCAATGTAATCCTTGAATGCATCAGAGATGATGACGATTCGATTCGTAGAAAAGCTCTTGATTTGGTATTTGTGCTCGTCAACCCTCGCAATTCAAAGGATATAATCACCGAACTTGTTGAATATCTCAAAGTTTGTGATTCCTCATTCAGAAAGGAACTGACAGACAAAGCATGCATTCTGATACAGAAAATCTCTCCAGAACCATTATGGTACATTGACTTGTTGCTCGTCATCATATCCGAGTGCGGTGAATGTGTAAGTGAAGATGCCTGCCGAGCCCTGATCTTGACGATTCTCAATGCAGAAAAGTACCACAAGTATGCATGTGAGAGGTTTTTTGCAGCATGGCAAGAAAGCAAAGAAGCAAATCCTGCCTTGATACAGGTAGCTCTATGGCTCTGTGGAGAATATGCGATCGAAAATAATGAGGAAATTTCACTTGAACTCTGCTCTCCAATAGATATTGATGTGCTGTTGAACATGATCAAAGAGGTCTTGGGGGATCCAGAGGTGCCAGAGACGTGTCAATTATATGCACTGACAGCACTAGGGAAAATGTGCGCTAAAACAAATGCTCCAGAAATCAAAGAAAGAATCAGATCCTTGATATCATCTATGACAACAAACATCTCTATCGAGTCGCAAAATAGAAGCATGGAATATATCTCCTTATATCCCCACAAGACTGTTTACGATACCGTGTTCAGCTCGATTCCAGCTTTGGAAGGGGTGGATCCTGCTATATCTGAAGAAGAAGACGAACAAGATTTGATAAGCCAGCAAGATACACTTGACTTGAGCCAGCTTTTAGGTATTGACGATGTGCAAGTCAAAAACGAGGTCGTCTTTGAGGCATATCAGGATGCTGTTCTTAAAGTAGAAATATTGGTTCAGAAGCGGAAAGACAACGATATTGAATTCACTGCCAAATATTTCAATATAGGCTATGTCCCCTTGGATGAGTTTCGTGTTCAGGCAGCAGTACCCAAATATATGAAGTTGAAGTTGGAGGCAGCGTCGTTGTCCCATCTTCCTCCGGGCTCAAAAGATCCAGCGACTCAAAAGATGTCCATCACGACCCTCGATCCGAAAAAATCAAAGCAAGTTCTCATGAAGATCAGACTGATGTACACAATCGAGGGTGAACCCAAAGTGGTTGTTGCAGATGTGAAATTTCCAGACTTGTAAGTTATTACACTCTAGATGGAATGCCATGTTGTATCATATGCTCTTTGACTTGATCTATAGACACTTCTTCTCTATGAAAGATGCCAGCTGCAAGGCCAGCAGAAGCTGCAGTTTTTTCGAAAACTTCAGTAAAGTGCTCAGGGGATCCTGCACCACTGCTCGCAATAACTGGAATGGATACGGCATCTGACACCATTTGGACGAGTTCAATGTCAAATCCTTGTCCAACACCATCGTTATCGATACAATTGAGCAAAATTTCTCCGGCCCCTAAAATTTCAGAGATTGTGGCAAGTTCGACCACGTCTATGTCTCTACCTTCTCTTCCTCCCTTTATTGTGCATTGCCACCAGCAATACTCCTCTCCATTCGGCCCTTTCTTGGATGCTTTAACTGTATGGTGGTTTGTATCGTTTGGCGATTGAACATAGACTCTCTTTGGATCAATGGATATCACAACAGCCTGTGCACCATAAACCTTGGATATTTGCTCAATGCAAGAGTTTCCATTGCTCGAATTGCCGTTTTCGATGTACTCTTCTGCAGCCATGACGGCGTCTCCACCAATCGAAACTTTGTCAGCTCCACTCCTGAAATACTCTGCCGCAACCTCAAGAGCAGAGTAGTGTTTGCCATTTGCATCTGTAAATCCCCTTATGCCACCACCAACTGTGAGCGGGACAAACACATTCTCGGACGCTTGTTTAAGTACCTCCAACATAGGAAGGTCCCCAAGAGGAAAATCTCTAAATCCTGTGATATTCAGGAATGTAACTTCATCTGCACCCTCATCAAAGTATCTTTGAGCCAATTCAACTGGCTTCCCCAGGTTTCTCACATTGCCAGACGACCCTTCATCGCTCTCACGGACATCATATTGGTCACCTTTGGTAACAACTAAATCTCCTTGATCATTGGCTCTGACATCTAGGCATGCAATCACTCGTTTTGCGAGGCCTGTGTTACCCTTCGTTTCAGAACCGGCTTGTAAGTGAGGACCGGCACCTTTACTGGAAGACGACAGGAATGAGTCAATGATGTCAAGACCTACTAATCCAGACTTTTCTGGATGAAATTGAGTGGCGTATACATTCCCAGAGTTGACCGACGCAATGAAATCAGATCCGTAATTGCATGTGGCCAGAACCCAATCATCATTGTCTGTTGATGGAACAGCTCGATACGAGTGCACAAAGTACACCCTCTTATCTCCGACAACCTCCAAGAGTCTAGATTCTCTCCTCTGTGAGAGTGTGTTCCACCCGATATGAGGCACTTGCAGTCCCTGAGAGGAATCGAACCTGCCAACCACGCCAGGAATGATGCCCAGCCCTTCACTTCCTCCATCCTCCTCTGATCCCTCAAAGAGCACTTGCATCCCAATGCAGATTCCAAAAAATGGCTTATCTTCTAGAACGTATTCTCTTAGTGGCTCTAGGTATCCTTTCTTCTTCAAAATATCCATGGCTTGCCCGAAAGCTCCCACTCCTGGAAAGATGAGTTTTTGTGCAGACAAGATGTCTTTTGGGCTCTCCACGTCGTTAATCGAGTATCCCAACTTTTTTATAGCATTCTTGATGGATCTGATATTTCCAGCACCATAATCCAACAATGTAACAGAATTATCACCGCCCTTTGTTGCATTTGAAGCGATGGTTCTTCTCGAGGACACATGTGGGGAGACACTCCCTCGCTGTATTTTCAAAGCATTCATTGCTGAAAATACTATTTATTTTCCCATATAAGGCTATATGTTTGTCTACGGATGTATATAATTTTGACAAAGACATGATGTGCATGCATTCTTACCTGGTGGTACGTTGGAAGATGCAGGTTGACCCAGTTGTCTGCCTGCATTTCTGCTATTGGCAATGTCAGCATATTCATCAGAGACATCTGAGTGTATTATCTAGAGTCTGATGGGAAGATTCATGCTTGTCGTATCCACTCTCGGGTAAGAGACTGTATCTGTATGACCAAGTATGACCAAGTCTCAGATGGGGAGTTGAACGGCTGCAGAGTAGAGATGGAGGCGGTCCATTGAAATGGGATATCCCATTTCATATTATACTCAATAATTTATATGTATAAAGAAATATTAGTGTAACGATGGCCGATTCATGGGAAGAGCACAGTGGTGGAGACGATGGAAAACTTAATCCATCTGCCGCTTCGTTTTCTTTCAATCCCTCAGTGACTAGTTTTGTTCCGAGTGGTGTTATACCAGCATCTTCGAACGATGATATAACTGATTCCATGGCAAAGGTTACGATTGCTTCTCCTCCACAACCTATAAAAGAACAGGAGGAAGAGAAGAAACAAGAGGAGGAAGAGGAGAAGAAGAAGAAACAAGAGGAGGAAGAGGAGAAGAGGAAACAAGAAGAGGAAGAGAAGAAGAGGAAACAAGAAGAGGAAAAGCAACAACAGGAGGAGCAGGAGGAAGAAGAAGATATATCAAAACGACAGGAGATAATTAAAAAAGTGCTGGAGGATTTGAATGCTGAAGATCCCCGAGAGCATATGAATGTTGTGTTTATTGGTCACGTCGATGCAGGGAAAAGCACAACGGCAGGCCAAATTCTATTTTTGACGGGAGGGGTTGATGACAGAACAATTGAAAAATACGAGAGGGAGGCGAAAGAGAAGAATAGAGAGAGTTGGTACATGGCATACATTATGGACACCAATGAAGAGGAAAGGGCCAAGGGTAAGACTGTGGAGGTTGGGCGTGCTCATTTTGAAACGAAGAAAAAGAGATACACCATTCTGGATGCTCCTGGTCACAAGTCGTTTGTGCCAAACATGATTTCTGGTGCCTCACAAGCAGACATTGGGGTTCTGGTCATCTCGGCAAGAAAGGGGGAATTTGAGACTGGCTTTGAGCGAGGTGGTCAGACACGTGAGCATGCACAGCTAGCAAAAACTCTTGGTGTATCCAAACTAGTTGTTGCGATAAATAAAATGGACGATCCTTCTGTAGTTGAGAGTGGAGATGCATGGTCACAAGCACGGTTTGATGACATTGTTGCAAAACTTTCTCCATTCTTGAGGGGATGTGGATACAACCCCAAAAAGGATTTAATTTTCATACCGATTTCTGGCCTGATGGGCCATAATATGAAGGATTCGGTGGACAAGAACATCTGTCCATGGTACAATGGGAAGCCATTTTTTGACATCTTGGACGAGATTGACCCTATAAGCAGGGACCCATTTGCTCCTTTCAGAATGCCAATCATGGATAAATATAAAGACATGGGAACGGTTGTGATGGGAAAATGTGAATCTGGGGTTGTGGCGAAGGGTGATAAACTTACTATGATGCCCAACAAGGTTGCCGTGAAGGTGACAACTGTGTGGAGAGATGAAATCGAGGTACAAGCAGCTCGTCCTGGGGAGAATCTGAGATTGAGGCTTTCAGGAATAGAAGAAGATGAAATTTCAGCAGGTTTCGTACTATCCGACCCATTCAAGCGTGTGCCTGTTGTGCACCAGTTCGAAGCCCAGATTGCTGTTTTGGATCTTCTGGAACACAAACCAATCCTGACGGGAGGGTATACTGCGATTTTACATTTACACTCTGTGGTAGAAGAATGTGAAGTGATCAAACTTGTCGCCGCCATTGATCCAAAGACAAAAGAGAAGAAGAAGACAAAGTTTGTCAAGAGTGGCTCAATCTGCATTGCACGCATTGCTGTAGAAAAGCCAATTTGTGTTGAATCTTTCGACACAAACCCACAATTGGGTAGATTCACATTACGTGATGAAGGTCGAACGATTGCGATTGGTAAAGTCACAAAGATTCCCAAAAAATGATTACTTGGGCAAGCATGACTGTAAACTCGTTGTAACACTACATTTAATGTCTGATAGGCAACTATAGGCCTCTCTTTACTGCGGTGGTAATAATAGCCATCCCGTACTTGCATACCTGAAAAATAGAAAAATATTTGTGAGGCGGACGATCTAACCAACTGATCTACGCTGTCTTAAACCTTAAAGGTGTGACAACGAGGAGACTTGAACTCCTGACCTCCCGCGGGCACAGAGTTTCCAAAATCGCATTTCCTCCTAGATATATATTGGCCTCTGGCGCCTTCCAGATTTCACCACGACTAGGCTGAAAAACACAGTAGATTGCCATGTCTGGCACATCCCAATTCTCGTCTGATTGAGATATTATATATATTCTCAAACAGACTCCTGGTCGACTGGATCTTTCAGTTTTCTGGGGTGGTAGTCTTTTGAAAAGAGAGGTCTGATGGTAAAAAAATGTTTGTTAAGGCGGCGCTCTAACCAACTGAGCTATACGATCTACACAGAAATTTGTGACCATACCCAGACTTGAACTGGGGACCTCCGCCGACTTAATGTCTTTCGGTTTACAAATTGGCAATTTCTATCACTACACATAAAATGATTGGCGATATTGCGATTCTTAAAGTTCCTTCCGTGCTAATAATGCAGCTTGTAATCTTTTCATGTTGCTATATGATGTACCGAAATATACTTTGGATCCAAACAATCAGTGTTGATCAGACTCCGAATGCTCCTCATACCCCATTTCCAAGCTGCTGGAATATCTCTGTACAAGTAAATGACTATTCGTCCATGGCAATCTCAGTGAAAGGAGGCCATGTCATCAGTGTGTGTGTGAGCCTTGTATATACAATCATATAGTATGAAACTACATTCACTGAACCCCAAATCGAGAGTAGAGAAGTGTCCTTTTACAGACCTGCTTTACACACGTTGGTTAACCCAACGTTAGGCTAACGTTGCTGACTTCATGTCGTAGCAATCAGTGCATAACAGAACAGAAATGCTAGTGTGCACATACGTTTGCTTTGTTTTTGATTTATTACATTTCTCTGATGATTAAATAATCACACAGATGAATTAATCGAATACGTTCCTGATTCGGTGCGTCAAACTGCATTCCTAGAGACCCTGTCTTGCAGGACTTCCGAGATGCATACATACTCCCTTGGAGATATAATACTGAATTAATTACACGTATAGCATGTTTCATTCGGTTGTACTTGAACGTGGGAGGTGGGAGGGTTATTCTGGCTGGCTCTATACGGATACCTTTCCGTTTGAGATTGCATGTCTTTTTTTTTATATCTGAATTGGTGTGTTTGTACAGGAATCGGGTCTGCAATCCAAATAGTATCATAGCCATCCCACTCACGAGTGTAAATTACCAGGTGGCTCGGTCATGAAGAAGAAGAGAGGAAATAAAGGGCTGCATCCACGTAAACCCTCAAAAGGGGTGAAGAAGATGTCCACATTGAATGCTTTGAAACAAAAACTTCAAGGCAGCAAATTCAGATGGCTTAATGAACTAATGTACACGAAAAGTGGTGAAGATTCCTTCGCCATGATTAAGGAAACACCCAAGTTATTTGAAGAATACCATCAAGGATATAGGGAACAAACAAAGCAGTGGCCAGAAAGGCCTGTGGACAAGGCCTTGAAATGGCTTTCGGGAAGACCAAAAGATTGGTTTGTGATCGATTTAGGATGCGGGGACGCGGAACTGTCAAAGAGGGCTCCTCAAACTCGTGTGCAGAATTTTGACCTGGCACCTGCACCAAATGCAGGCAATGTTACAGTATGCAACATTGCTTCACTGCCATTACAGAGTTCCACCGTAGATGTAGCAATATTTTGTCTCTCATTGATGGGAATAGATTACGGCTCCTTCATTGAAGAAGCGGCAAGAGTCTTAAAGTCAAAAGGTTGGCTTTGGATTGCCGAAGTTCAGAGCAGATGCATAGATGAGCAAGGAAGGAGCATGCTTGATGATCTCGTGTCAGGTATAGAGAGTATAGGATTCTCATTGAAATCAAAGTCCATAGAGAATAGCCACTTTTTTACGATTGTGTTCCAGAAACAGGAAACTCAGAAGATGAAGAGGACTTCCTTCCCCGCCCTTCGAGCTTGTATGTATAAGAAGCGATAACACGCACAAACTAGTCGTTAAAATAAAAAATTGTTCCCAAGATCAAATACATTTCAGTAATAGTACTCGGGATAACAAACTGTACCTTCTCAATCGTTGTTTCCAATCTGTTGTCAACCGAGGCATGAAAAGTGTAGTTCGATTGATCTTAGGTATATACATGTTTCCCTGAGATTTACAATACTGTATTGAATACATGTTTGACTGGAAAATGCTGTTGAAAGTTTTCACTGTAATTTTCGTGCTCAGCTCCGTCGCTGCTTTCAGCACCGCGTCCTCTGTTCATACAGCTTTCCCAACAGAATGTGGGCAATATTTTGTATGGCAGAGTATAGGTATGTGCTTTTGGTGTATGATCCTCCAATATCCTTGATAATGTGAACCGAGGTTGAGGACCCGCAATGATTTTGTTCTGTAGGTATGGTGTATAGCCATAAAAAGATCGGACAGCCCGGCCCTCTTACAAGAATTTTGAGTTGTAAGGAGAATGAGTGGGAAGCTATGTCTGAGGAGGCGAAGAGTATAGTGACAACGCACGTTGCTCCATCATACTCTACCCACCCCAGGACTGGAGACACATATCCTGCATACAACAAGCCTGTTGCTGTGATTGACTGGCTAGCAAAGAATAAGATCGAAGAAGATTATATCCTGATTATCGATGCTGATATGATCATGCGACGAAAAATCGTACCGGACGAACTTGGTGCTGCCAAAGGATTAGCCATCTCTGCCCATTTTGGGTACATGATTGGAGTTGCAAATGAGCTGGCAGACAAGCATATTCCAGATGTAGCTCCAAGAGAGGATGCTATAGCTGGCCCAGTCGGGCGCAAAGGGGACCAAGCAGGTGGCTTTACCTTGATGGAAGCATCAGACCTGAGAAAAGTTGCACCAATGTGGCTCAAATATACAGAGGATGTGCGTGGAGATCCGGATGCCTGGAAGCTTACTGGTGATCAATACTCGAGAAAGCCTGGGGACAAACCATGGATAAGTGAAATGTATGGATATAGTTTTGCATGTGCGAAAGCTGACGTATGGCACAAGACTCCCAGTGGGATGATGCTGTATCCAGGATATGATGTTACCGAGATACCGCATGTGTTACATTATGGTCTTTTGTGGACGGTCAAACAAGAGGGCAAGACAGCTTACGAATTTGATAAGCATTGGTTCTATGGATTTGATCCATTTGTTTGCCCTCCCTGGGATTTGGAAAAGCAGAAGCCATCTGGTGGGTTGTTCCCTCACGTCCCGAGCCCATCAAGTTTCAAAACCTCTGGCTTTGCCTTGCTGAAGGATCTTTTGTCCATTGAAGTACCCATTACGCTGAATGCTGCTTTATGTGAGAGACATCAGAGGAATTGTGACCCTAGTCCAGAATTAGAGAGAGAGTGTGCAAGAGCCAAGTCATATGAAACATTGTTTGATGAAAGGATTAGACATTTGGTAAATTCTTTGCCAGATAACTGTGTTGATATGCATGAAAAATGTGAAATGTGGGCAAAAGAGGGGGAATGCACTAATAATGCCAATTATATGTTTAAGACATGCCGGAAAGCATGTAAGAAATGCATTCCTCAGAGCAGCATACATATCCTTGCCGAGGAGACAGAAGAAGATGAATACTTGAAGATTGAGCAGAATGAGGGAGACGAGTATGATACTCACTTAAATGATGATAACAGCAATGTGTATGATCCAGAGCACACTGCAGAGGAGGAAGAATGGACTGTTGTACAAAAGCAGATAGAAGCACGAAAGCAGGAGGAAGAAGAGGAAGCACGAAAGCAGAGGGAAGAAGAGGAAGCACGAAAGCAAAAGGAAGAAGAGGCGCGAAAGCAAATGGAGGAGGAGGCGCAAAAGCAGAAGGAAGAAGAGGAAGCGCGAAAGCAGAAGGAGCAAGAGGAGGCTCAAAAGGCAGAGTTTGATGCACAGCAAAGGGAATTTGAGCAGGTTATGATTCCAAAGCTTCAGGAACGATGCAAAAAATACCCTTCATGGACAAGATCTCAAGTCGACAGATGCCTGTCATTTGCAGAAGATGGCATTGAATATGATCCTCTTATATTTGATTTTGAGGATTCAGATATCGATGGAAGCAATCCATTCATCATTAATCTTGACTCGGCAGATACCCCCTTTCTTACTTTATTTTCAGGCAAAAGTATAATCCTAGCAGTTGCCTTGCTTTCTGTGCTCACTTGGAAGAACCGCAGGTTTATAAAAAGCAGGATAATTAAGATTTCCTCAAAAAGAAAAGGGCACCATTTAGGATAGGTACATTTTTGACAATGTAATACATATACTATTCATTTTCACACATGTGCTTTGGGGCGAAGGACAAGGTACGTGGCAGGTCCCAAAACAGGCACCAGCTGTAACAGGGTGAACAATGGTGTATCCCTGCCTGCCCAGTTCCTCAGCTTGGCATCATTATCCATCCAGAAAGGAGCGAGGACAGACAAGGTCATGAAATCAATACTCATCACATGAACAAATCTGCTCATCCAGAAAAGGGTAACGTAATCATGCCATTGGGTGTTGCTCGCCAATGCTGCTGTGCCAACACAATACAGGGCTCCACCCAAGATTCCCCAAGCAACAAGAGGATTTTCCATACCACGTGCAATAATATTTTTTCCACCTTCTAAGTCTTCTCCTTCTGGTGGAAGAGACTTGATCGTGTCATCAGGTCTCCACAGGGCCATAAAAGGCAACAGCCCAAAAGCACCAATACCATATGATAAAGCTACAAAAGGCATCACACGCAAACCCCTTGTCTTCCCAGCAGGGATTAGCAATGCTGTGTACATCAAAGGCCACAAGCCCATAATATAAAATAAGGATGTGAATACAGTATTGATGGAGACACCGTCATCCTCCAGGTTCAAAAACTTACGCAGCAAGTATGAATCAAACTGTGGCACTTGATTTGGTGAAAAAACCAAAGCATACACCAACAGGGCGCCCCACAGCGCCAGCAATCCCACGCTTCCGATTAGAATGCCGTTATCTTCTATAATTTCTATGGCATCATTTTGAACAGATGTATCATCTTTACCACGAGCAAGCACAATGCCAGACGTGCGAGTCACCACTGGGCCACCAACCCGTGGGTACCGAACAGAACGCTCAGTCCATTTGACAACCCTCCTTGATGTTGACAATGGCCGAACATTCGTAGATACCTTTGAAAACCTATATGAGTAAGAAATAGATTCCATCCTACACCCTGGTCACTGAAAAATAGTGTACATTTACAATAATTGTGGTGGAAGGTGACTTGCACTGATACGTGCCTTGGCCATGGTAAACAGATCTGGGTGATTACACAAGATTGTGATCCCCCGATGGTGATCGTAATGATGATTGGCTAGAATGATCTGATGAAACGCTCCCTGTAAAAAGTAGACTCATCCATGAATGATGGCGTGGGGGGTGCCCATCTTTCTTGCCATAGTATGGCGTCCATTTGGTCCTAGGACAGGCATGTGGTTGAAACAGCACTTGTGCGTATAGGACCATGTGAAGCACTGCCGTTTTATGAAATTAAAATGAATATACTATTCAAATATACTCAAACCACGTAGATGTATGTATGTAACGATTCTATTCCTGAAGTAACCAAAGCACTTTAACTTCATTTTGATGGAGAGCAACCTGTGGATAGATACTACACACTCTTACAATGCCTAAAACAGAAACCACACTTGGCATTATAACAAAAATGCAACTTCTGGATGTGATGCTTGGGAGTGTCAAGGGAAGGGACGGGGAATGGAGTGTTCTGTATCTTGACTCTTTTACGACTCAGGTCATGTCCAATATCTGCGGAATATCAGATCTTTTGGACTATGGTATATCTCTGGTGGATAATATAGGCAACATGTCTCGGCAAAGTGCAGGACAACATGCTGCTGTCTGCTTTATCACACCAACAGATGAGAATGTCAAGGCTTTGGTGAACAGCTTCTCATCAAAGCTATTGACAAAGAAGAATGCCCCAAACATGATTGTTCACATATTCTTTTCTTCTACCCCTCTTCCTCACCATATTGAAGAGATCAAGCGCTGCTCGGGTTTGGTGAATAAGTTACGAACGTTGAAAGAAGCTAATGTGGAGTATGTATTATTTCCTGATTCGCGAGGTTTTACTACTGGTCCAGATGATGCTCTACAAAGATTTTTCAGCCACGGTGCAGAACTCTGTGCGTCTTATGAAGACAATGTCATGACTTTGTGTCAGAGACTGGCGTCGTTGTTCGTGACGATGAAAGAGATGCCTAGCATTCGCTACAGAGCTGGATCTCCTCCAGGGGATGAGTACCCAAATGGGTTGGATTCCCGGCTGCTTTTGCCTCAGAGATTGGCGGTCGAACTTCATCAGCAATTAGAAAATTATCAGGATCTGAACCAGATACCAGAAGGGGAGACGTGCGAACTCATCATCATAGATCGTGGATTTGATGCAGTTGCACCTGTGATACATGAATGGACCTATGAATCGATGATACATGATATTCTAGACAAGCCAGAATCGTTGAGTGGTAGGGTATACACATGCACCACAGGCTCTGAAAATGGCTTGAAAGAGCATGTTCTGGATGAAAACGATGCTTTATTTACTACACTGCGGCACTGTCATTTTGCAGAGGCAACGAAAGAAATAACAGGCTACATGGATGGCCTAATGAAGTCTAACCACCTACACCGATCCAAATCAAAATCTGTACGAGATATGGACCTAAAGAGTATGGCAAAATTGGTCCAGTCTCTTCCTAAATACCAGGATGACTTGAGAACTTTGAACGTGCATGTGGACATTGCCAGTGAACTTAACAGATGCATTGATGCTCATAGACTGACAGATTTTGGTACTTTAGAGCAAGATATTGTATGTGGAGATGCTACATCGAAGGAACTGATCAGTTTTCTATCATCTAATCAACTCATGGATAGCCTAGACAAACTAAGGCTATTACTTTGTTACTCTGCCACCCATCTAGAAAAGCTTGATGAGGTTCGGGAGTCTCAGTGGCAGAAGCTAGCCAGATTAGAGCGAAACGATATGAGATGTCTGAAAAATCTCGAGTACTTGGGTATACCTGTGTGTAAACGTAGCCGTGGGTCACTTTCTGGTATATCGTTTGGCAGGAAGAAGAAAAACGCAATCAGGCGTGATAAGAATGTCCTGGGTGTGAACAATCAAGAGTACACACTCTCTAGATTCGCTCCACTCCTAGCAGAGAAGATGGAAGAACTCTTGTCGGGCAAAATTCAAGAGGATGAATTCCCTTATGTGAGGCCTCCCAGAAGCCCAACAGTGTCTAGTAGTTATAGTGAATCATCGCTTTCATGTGATGGAAGTCAACAGAAAGAGTCAATGTCATCTAGGGGAGGCATCACATCATTTAGAACCTTGCGTGCAGGAAGTACATGGAAAGGAAACTCTGCATCAGACTACTCTGATGGTAAGAAAAGGGGCAAGGTGGCTGCTCCTTTGCAAGGCAGAATATTCATTTTTGTCATTGGGGGATTCACCTATAGCGAGTTGAGAGTTGTTCATCATTTGAGTTCGAAATTGAACAAGGATATATTTATTGGTGGCACAAGCCTCGTCAAGTCTAAACAGTTTCTTGAAGACTTGCGCTCTTTGGATGTTTCAACTAGATGAACCCATGAATTACATGTTTATTCCATTTTTAGCACGCCAATCGGCCTCCATATTTCTGACGATATTTGCCATATGTTCAATACTTTGCACAAGCATTGCACTTCCAGGCACGTTTGTAACTGCACGACGCTGCTCCATTCCAACATGCTCGCCATCTACTAGAGCTAATTGAGGTGGGCGAGACAAGAATTGTTCCATTGATGGTCTGAGCTCCTGACATTGTTGGAATAGCCTTTGCCTTCCAAATACATAAAGCCCTAGTCTGCTACGGGACAAAGCAACTACAAGCCTCCTTACGTCCCTGAGATGCCCAATATGCTTTGACCTCACAAGTGACAACAAGATGTAGTCGTTTTGTTGACCCTGGAACTTGTCAACCGTTGAAATCACTGCTGGAGCTCCAAATAAAGGATGATTAGTACATTTTTGGCGGAACACATCTCTAAGAAGCTCACATTGACCATTATAGGTTGTCAGAACCGATATTTTACCAGCGTCATACCCCAGTAACCGCATGTACTGATACACCAGTACTAAATATTCGGCCTCTCCCAGATTTTGATAAAAATGAGGCATTGGTTGAGTTTCACCTTTTCCAAGAAAGTCTTCAACTTCAATAAATTGGTAATCAAATGCGAATCCAGGATTTGCTAATGCATATTCACTTTCACAGGTTCTTGGAAGGTCAATCAAATTCAAGTATCTCCAGCGATATAGATCAGCTATCATGGGCCGTGATCTCCCTTGAGCATTTAACTCCACATATGGAGCATTCAATCGTATCAACCTTGCAAACAAAGACTGCTCGAATCGACAATGATTTTTCAAGAGAGGATTTGTGACAACTGGAGGTAATTGGTTATGGTCCCCTATCAGAATGATACGCTTTAGCCTTGCATTCTTCTCATTTTTCTGCATGGTTATCGGTAAAACAGACTCGATATCTAGCACCTGAGCCGCCTCTTCCATGACAATGTTGTCGAAAGAAAAATCTAAATCTAAAAACTCTTGCCTTTTGATTGCTGCATGAGTGCATGTCATAGCAATAACTTTAGCTTGCTTTGTCAACATGTAACGAATCCTGTCACGCTGAGATGTCAATACTTCAAATGGCCGCAGTCCTTCAAGTTCGTCGAAGATTCCAGATATACAGGCAAATAACCTCCTGAGATCTACCATGGATGAGATCTGTCCCTCGATATCCTGATTTGTCATTGCGAGATACTTGTTGAATGGAAAGCATTCAGCTAAAACATCAGAAGCCTGACAAGATTTGTATTTTGATTGGAATTTTTCCCATCGTGGTAGAATATGCATCTTCCAGAAACTCATGCTTGTTTCACAAGTGAACTCCTGTGGACCCATTCCTAGTGATTCTGACAGCATCTGAATTTGTTGCAAGAGCTCTAATCTTCTTTCCAACATTGCGTTCACTCTGCCAATCTTATCATATTCTTCTTCTGTCTCCAGAAGATTCTCTCCATACCCAAGACGAAGCATTTCACCAATATTTATATCTTTCCTAGAAAGTTTCTGAAAAATATCATTCAAAGCTTGGTTTGAGTGCGTGATAATCAATGTCCTTTCATTCTTGCTGTTGTGATATAGGGTATGCAAAATCTGGACAGCAGTATCCGTCTTTCCTGATCCTGGAGGTCCAACAATGAGACTCAACCCTGGCTGTAAGGAGCGAGTGATTGCATTTACTTGCACAGGGGTAAACCTGACATCGTTTGTCACAGGTTTGTCCTTGCCAGAATACGAGCCAGGACTTGCAATCAACTTCAGTTCCTCGCCTGATGCAGTTGCCATTCCAGCAGCAACCCTCAAGCTTTCTTCAGAGCAGAATTTGATTTTGAATGGTGGTTCTCCATCACCAACTACCTCTGTTATGTGATTTGGAAAGCTTTCATGTAAATGCTCCTTGCTAATAAATGTGTCCTGAAAGTCTATCTCGTAGCAACAATTTTCTTGCATAGACAAGAAAGTCGAATCCTTCGGATCTCCATATCCAAGGAAAGTATCAGTCAGCCAGGATGGGAGAATACTTCCCGACGTAGATTCGCTCATAAGAGCATCCCTGATACTTTTGAGAACTGATTTAAAATTGTTTTCCTTTGCATTTCGCCTCACGATCAAGTCAAAGGAGGAATATGATGACGATGAATTCTCATCTTTGGAATCCATGTGATATTGAATTGGATCAAACTCAACGGTGACGGTCCTCTTGAACCCTTCTCCTGCTCCGACCCACTCACCTTCGTCTGTGAAAGAATTCATCTTGTTACCCTCCTCATCAAGGATCTGCCGGATCTCACAGCCTCGGATGGATTTAACGCACGATCTGATATACTCTACATCAGATAGTGAATCAAGATCGCTCCTAATACCTTCCCTGAAACAAACTAGCATCAACAGATCATGTTCTTGTAGCTGGTCCCATTCTTCCCTGACTCTATTTTGCATTCCTTGCGTAGTGAAAGAGACCTCCCCAGAGACATAAGAGGGGAAATCCCATCCTACTTTAGGAGGTTTTACTTCCAAGAGCGAAAAACTTTCAATTGGAGTTCCCAGTTTGGACCATCCAGAAAAATCCACCTTTCCACAGTCGTTCACGTATGGGGCTAGGCGTTTGATCACATTTACGAGATGTCCCCTTACATCGTATGCCACTTCCGTCAGGTAAAGAGCAAAGTTTCTTTCAAAGTAATCAGGCAGAGATAGAAACTGTAGATTTATCTTGGGGATTGCAGCAGCAAAGTCAACGGCTCCTGACTTGTCCTCTGGGATCAAAGACTCGTCCGTGATCAACTCTTCTGTTGGATACAATGACATTCCCTCTACCGCTTTTTTTGCAGATGATAAAATTTTAAATTCTTCCACAAAGACATTATCCAAAAGCTGCCTTCCGTATGCATCAAAATCCTCATCTGTTGCAAGTTTGAGCTGATTGCAGACTAGCTCTTTCATTTCTGTATCACTGAGTCGGGCAAGATATTTCTGGGTCACGTCTGAAGACGCCAACTCTCTAGATGAAAGATATGATATGTCTTTCAAGATTTCCCAGTAGTTGAAGAACAGTCGCTCAATTTTCTGCGTGTACTCATAAAACTGTGTCATGGCCTGCTCACGAGTAATAACCTCGCCAGTCAGACTATCTACAGGGATATCCAAGACATCCGACAGCGAGGATACGTATGCTGATATCGTTTTACCCGTTTCTTCACGTAATATATGAGAGCAACGAGCTTTGGGGACGAAATTGCATCTCTTCATGTATGTCAGTGCAAATCTTCTGGTCGGAAGCTGTGACAGAGCATCAATGCATAAACTTATCGCCACCTCTACTATTCGAAGATCCTGTGGCTCTAGTTTCGATCTTCTTAGAGCATTAAGAATGTAATCAACGAGCCACGGAAAGAATGTTGTCTCTGGCAGAGTAAAAACACTGGCTTTTAAATCTCTTTGTTGCAATTTTCCATCCTTCTTGAGCAAACTCCTCCATTTTTTAATCAATTCTGGTCTGGATTGTAATTCAATCTGTCTCCTATCATCTGTAAGCCGTATCCACATTGAAAGGCCGAATACTTTCATCACCCGCGAACGCACTACAACATTCTCCAATGATTGCACTGCATTTGAGACAAATCTGATTGCATGGAATACTTCAATCTTACTCAGCATATCTTTTTGAAGCATTATCAATATTTTTGTGAATAACTGATCAAAAAGCCCTTGGCGGTCCGTGATTGACCCCCAACTTGGCAAGGACTGCTGAAATTTTTCATTCAAAACCAGAATAACTGAGCACACAAATGGTGAGCTAGCTAGAGCTTCTGCTGTTTCTTTCGCTAGGATTTCAACAAGACATTTTTCTAAATACCCATGAAACTCGAGTTGTTGCAATCGAGATGCCGATGGTGCTTCAGATCCACCACCAAGCATTTTTGAGTATACAGTAACCACATCATTCACAGTCATGACATCTTTCGAGGAGATACACTCCCTCCAAGGCGCATCATATTGATTCTTATCAGAGACCCCATCATTTCCATGGTGGTTCACAGAAGGCGTCTTTCTTTTCGATTTCTTTCCCTTTCCGTGACCAGGAGCTGCACGAGGCTCCTCTTCTACACTCTCACCTCCTTCAAGAGGCCTTTTCTTCGCGACCTCGCCATTCCCGCCTATAGATTGTTGTATTCCATCATCTCCTCTATTTTTTTCATCATCAACTTGTAGCACTGGTCTAGCAGATGTATCCTCTAGTAATCTTTCCACCAATTCGTTTTTCCTCCCTTTTGTTGATAATCCTCGCTCCTGTAGTCTAGCTTTCAGTTCTGCAACTTTCAGTCCTTTGATAATTTCTAGTTCTTCTTTTTTATTCATTTCTGTATCCATACGTCAACAAGAGCCAGGTATAACGTCCCGTAGGTTACAAGACTAAAATGATGTCACCATGCACCTGTGATGATATTCTTCTCAAAGTGACTCATTCACATAAAGTAGCATAACAATAAATTAATTAATTATTATAGATATCTTGAATGATAGCGAATCTATCTAATGTCTTGTTACATGTAATTGTCAGATCCATCACCTCACTGACTCAGTCACTGACTGATCTCAGATGAAATCAGGATTTACTTTACGCTTATAGATCTATTCATATTATTTATGTAGGTATCATTTTGATATTTATTAATGCCATCATGATATCCTGGTGCATGGGTTTCGTTGTTTCTAAAGACAGGGTGTCATCCGAACACCTTTGAAACGACTTTCTCTTTTGAAAGAGAGGGGTATCTTCCCTCTGTACAAGAATCATGAGAATATTGGTAATTGTTGCTCATCCTGACGATGAATGTATGTTCTTTTATCCAAGCATTTCAGGTTTACAAAAGGCTGGGCACGAAGTCTACTTGTTGTGCCTTTGTAAAGGTGTGCATACTGCCGTGTGATTCTGATTGCGGTAGAAAATCACACGAATGAATCATTAAACCTACAGGAAACTATTATGGACTCGGGGAATTAAGGGCTTGTGAGCTGTACCATAGTTGTAGCCTGCTTGGTATTCAACAAACTCGCGTAACCGTTGTTGAAGATGCTGAATTACAAGATGGACTCGGAAACCTATGGAATAGACATACTGTGGCCAAATATGTTTCTAGCTCTGTGATAAACATCGATGCAGAAGTTTTGATCACGTTTGATGCACATGGCGTATCTGGTCACTCCAACCATAGCAGTGCATGGGCTGGTGTGATCTCGGCATGGGAAAATTTGAGTAGCAATCGGGAGATCGCGTTGTATAATCTGGTGCGTTTCCTGAGATTGCACTTGATGAATTAGTCTTAACATATCAAACCGGATGTACCATTAATATCTGTACTTGTGCTCATATGTATTGTTGCAGAAAAGCTCAAATATCCTGGTCAAGTACTCTGGGATACTTTCCTTCTTGACAGAACCGATTTTTCACTTTTTACAGAGCCTTGTCACAAAGCCCGAGCCAAGCATGACGTACTGGAATATAAATGTTCGGCCAGTATGGCGAGCCATGCTTTGTCACGAGTCTCAGATGACATGGTATAGAAGACTTTTCATTCTTTTGTCACAGTACAGTTTCAATAATCGGCTAATTCAGATTTCGCCTCAATTCAAATATAATTCCTTCCTCTTGAAATAATCTTCAATGTATCTAATTTGGTCTTCTAACGACTGTGTAATGGTCGTGTCTAGTGCTATGTGATGAACAAGGGGGTCATCATCCTGCCACAAATCATCACCACCATACGACTGAATGAGATTCAGGACTTGTTGCAGATCCGATGGTTTATGAAAAGATCCCTGGGTATTTGCGCGTCTGTGCACAAGGCGATTATTCCAAATACTATGATCTGACGATGAGCATTCCACGACAACCACTGTTGCACCAAATGTTGTGGCAATATGCTTCAATTGGTGGTACAAACATTTCCTTGACAGGGGCGAGTCAACAATAACGGAGAGACCGTTTGACAGCTGCTTCCTAGTTACATTCAGCATAATATCGTAGCTGATTTGGTTGATCATTGCATCGTCCACGACATTTGCCAGTTTCTGCAAGGCATCCTTGCCATCATCCTTATCAACTACTGGCACCTGGTATTTGTTGCTCAAGGCATTTGCCAGAGACGACTTGCCACACCCAGGATACCCCCGCATTAATATCACCGTGACACTGCTTTCATGCATCCTCTTGGACATATAAATGAAAATAAATTCTATTTATCGAGTCCTTTATTTTGTCTTACATTTTGATTCCGTTCGAATTATGCACACTTGCAACCCATATATACAAGTTTATAAAAATTGTATCTTTTAGCAAGCCGAATTGTTTCATTGTTTCTTTTTATTTCATCACAACCTCTCTATCTAGATCTGATCTACTGTAGAGTTAGGCCTATTGAAAGCCTTGGGTCTGACCCCTGTCATATCATTCTGTCTCGACGATGCAGAGTGGCATGTTTCCAGAAACAGATTCAAGATGTTGATGGATGCGTTGACGTCTCTGTCCCAAACATT
>PJEL010001627.1_pt1 | contig 22215 bp, 17 predicted proteins | sample 1853271 | NCBI WGS metagenome assembly PJEL01 (sample SAMN08108733, study PRJNA415343) | Invertebrate metagenome, whole genome shotgun sequencing project. | host: Globobulimina | place: Sweden: Gullmar Fjord | collected 2015-08
TAAAGAATCAATTAGCCGAAATAATAAAGAAAAATATCCATTTTATTCTGCTAGTCGATTATTGAGCCCTAACAGTATTCAGCAGCTGAGTCAGGATATTGATAACCTGTATCAGTCATTCCAGAAACAGGCTGCGCTTGACCAGATGTTTTATCCAAGGGAAGAATTATTACCTTTTAAAACGGTCTTAACGCTGGGAGCGTTTGATTTGGCTAAATATTTTAAGGTGCCGCCTTATTTGTTAAGTGAATCATGAATACATTTGTTATCGTATCGCACGATAAATCGGTCACACCAAAGGAAACTACCCATGAGTAAACATGTACGAGATTTACTGTTTGAATTTGAAGTTCAAAGCGAAGTAGAAGAACACTTTCGTTTGCACGTTTTAAAAGTGACATTGAATGAGAATGGTGAGGCAGAGGAGTTCGGGAACGCTTTGCCAGTGACCAAGATTGAAATTGATTCTGAAGATGGAGAATGCTTACTTCACTTTGATGAACACTCGACTGACTATGTAACCATCACCGAAGCAAAGGCACTGTTGCTTAATGAAACTTTGGCTGATGAAGTGCAGGGCTATGCCGTGTTTGCCTCAGAAGAAAAAGAACGGGATGATTCATATGTAAGATTAGATACGCCATTAATAGGGTTTGGTGAGAACGCAGAACTTAAATGCTTCTTTGTAGTGTGCCAAGCTTAATAAAATATCGTATTCCACGGCCAATGCCTTCAATGCTAAGGCAGTCTTTTGAAACCAAATCACCTAAGTCACGCGTAGCGGTTGCTTTGGCACACTTAGCCAAAGCAGCGTATTTCTGAGCGCTAATACCGTTGGGAAAACCTTCCTTGCCGGCTTTAAATATTTTATTCAGAGCCATTTTCTGGCGCTCAGAAAGATCAGTATTTTTATGACGTTGCCAAAATTGAGTTTTCTGGAAGATAACTTCCATTTTAGACTCGGCATCTTTTTGAGCAGCCATCAGCGTTTCGATAAACCAAACTAACCAAGGTGTGATATCCAAAGCACCTTTATTATTTAGCTCATCAGCATCACAACAGCTGGCTTGATTTAAATGCTGGTAATAGTCTTTTTTGTTTTTCTCAATGTGCGTCGACATACTCAAAACCACAGGCGCACCTAAGTCTTGTGCTAACGCATATTCGATAATCGCGCGACCTATACGACCGTTACCATCATCGAAAGGGTGTATGACCTCAAACCACAAGTGAGCGATACCCGCTCGAATAACACCTGGGATGGGTTGAGATTTAGAATTGTCTAAGAAGCTGTTATTAAACCAATCTAAAAAACCAGCCATCAGTTGATCAAGATCTTTACTATCCGGTGCTTGATAGTGCACGCGTTCATAGCCGATCGGCCCTGAAACAATTTGCATGGGTTCTGGGCTATTGCGCCATTGGCCAACAGTTAAGTCAGAATGCAATATGCTGTCTTCAAAGCCGACTAATACCATCTTATGCCAATTAAATAACAGCTCTTTGTTTAAAGGCTTATGGAAGTTTTTTCGTACATCCACAATAAGTGCGGCTAAGCCTTCTGCTTTAGCGTCGGCAACGTTAATAGGGGTGGGAGTGAGGTTAAGATAGTTCTGTAGTGATGAACGAACACTGACAGGATTAAGGTTCTCACCTTCGATAAGGCTGGTATTAATGGCCTCATCAACCATTAAATCGAGTTGAGCGGTCAGTGCATCATCGAAGTCGGTGTTTAATAGGTTACCTGATATCTTTGCAGCCTGCTTAGCGTATTGGTAGGCCAAGGAAGAGAGCTTTTCGCTATTGTAGACAAAATTGGGCCATTGCTGGTGTTGCCAGATGTAGTTCATTTCTTTACCAACATAGAGTTGCCTAAAATACCATTTGAGCCGTAAATAATGTATTTGCGGCTCATTATTGTGGTTTATTTGATGCTCAAAAGCAATGTTTGCGGCTCATACTGCTGATTATGATAGGCAAGTGTCATTCGTAGTGAAAGTTGGGGGCTCACAAGGGTATAAGTCGGGTCGGGTTATTTTCGAATTCTACGTATATTATAAATTATGAGAACTATCACTAATATTATGCATAACCCTCCACATCTTAGTGTGTTTATTAGACATACTTATTTGGAGTCTTTTGGCTCTAGTAGTTGTTTTATGGAAACTCAGCTAATGTGTCGTCATACACTTTGAGGTGTATCTTGAAGTGGTAAAGTTCAATTACTCCAGTAATGGCTTTAAGGCTTTCAAAAGCAGTTGACCCTTCGGCAGAGGGCTGGTTGGCGCCGCAAGGTAACTACAATCTTTGGCTTGCCCGAACAAATGTAAATTTGAATAAGGTTAGTGAGGTTGATCATTCGATAGCGCGATGAGTTCTACTGCGATAAATAAAGTAGATTTATATTTATTCAGTTAATGTGATACTTTCAGTATGCAACTAATAAGAATACTCTTATTTATAGTCGTTTGAGAGTTTAGTAATGAATAAAGCATCCATATTTTTCTTGACGTTATGTTATTCACTGATTAGCAATTCAGAAATATTTAAATGTGAAGGTGGTAGCGGAAAACTTGTCTTTCAGGATTATAAATGTGATGGATTTCAAGGCATTAAAACATCATATGACCAAGCGAAAAATACTAGGGTTTTGCCCGACGAAGGTGCTATTGAAAAGTATGTTTCAGGTGCTTTAGTTCGTATTGAACATGGAGGGTTATCCTCGACCCCCGAAATTGTGGTTAACCAAGTGAAGGTGATTTCAGAAACATATAATATGATATATATTAGGGTGACTTACACCTACAGTAATTCACTTCCTAGTGAAGATTTTCGGATTGGGGCTCGACCACTTCAACCGTATTGGAGTTCAGCTTCAATGAATGTATCGTCTGGAAAAAATACTATAGATATTCCAGTTCATCTTAGTAAGAGTAATATGGAATATTCTAACTACTCCAAAATCAGTTCTAAATCATTAAGTGTGATTTTTAGTCGAGAAAAATCTAAGACTAAAATGGCTAATACTATTTATTATTTTGAGACATTTCTATATGAAAAAGAATGGTTTATATAAAGGCTATGTTTTCACGAAGATTATTTTCACCTTTAACCCTTATTGGTAATCTTATCTTCAGTGAGTAGATCGATGTCATTAATTAATGGCGGAAATATTAGGTGTTGATGCAATGAGCTCTGAAATAGATGTGTAGAGCGCTCATATCATTGAAATCATATCCATAAAAAAACCGCTTCCATTTTCATCGTTAGACTTTCGTCATCAGAATCAAGGGAAGCGGTTTTTTTAAGCAATCAGTAATCTAAATTTCAGTATCCGTCAGTAGAAGCCGATCAAATCGGAGAGCTACATTTAAAAGCTAAGCTTAACCTTCAAAAATCCACTCTTCGTCATCCATCTTTTGTGCGTCTTTCTAATCTTAAAACTTGTTACAAATTATGCTCTTAGAAAAGAGCCTAGCTCAGACTTCACTTATTTCAAGTGAAGTCTGAGCAGGCTTTTTCTTTATTTAGTACTAAAGCATTTTAACCGGAATAGACGGTACGCTTAGGTCTTCTGAAGGTGGTGCGAAAGACGTCAAGTTAATACCGTCAACAGCTTCTTTATACTCAGCTACCGTAGGGAAACGACCCAGCATAGTAGACAGTACAACCATTGGAGTAGAACCTAGTAGAGATTCGCCTTTCTTCTCAGTAGAGTCTTCTACAACACGGCCTTGGAAAAGACGTGTAGAAGTTGCAAGAACAGTATCACCTGCTTCTGCTTTCTCTTGGTTACCCATGCATAAGTTACAGCCAGGGCGTTCTAGGTACATGATGTTTTCGTATTTAGTACGTGCTGCATTTTTAGGTGCATCGTCATTAAATTCGAAGCCAGAGTACTTTTCTAGAAGTGCCCAATCGCCTTCAGCTTTCAATTCATCAACGATGTTGTACGTTGGTGGCGCGATCACTAGAGGTGCATTGAATTTGATTTCTTTGCCTTGTTTTTCCATGTTACGGAATATAGCAGCGATGATTTGCATGTCGCCCTTGTGAACCATACAAGAACCAACAAAACCTAGATCAACTTTACGACCATCGTAGAAAGAAGCAGGGCGGATAGTATCGTGCGTATAGCGCTTAGATACGTCTTCGTTGTTTACGTCTGGGTCAGCAATCATTGGCTCGTCGATCAAGTCTAGATCTACAACCATTTCAGCGTAGTAGTTAGCGTTGTCATCAGGAGCAAGTGCTGGTTCTTCGCCAGACTGGATGCCAGCAATACGCTTGTCAGCAAGATCGATAAGACCTTGAAGCATACCGGCTTTGTTCTCCATGCCTTTGTTGATCATGATCTGGATGCGAGATTTTGCCAACTCTAAAGACTGAACCAAAGTATCATTAGTAGAAATACAGATAGAAGCCTTAGCTTTCATTTCTGCAGTCCAGTCAGTGAAGGTAAACGCTTGGTCAGCAAGTAAAGTACCGATTTGTACTTCAATTACGCGGCCTTGGAAAACGTTTTCGCCAAACTTTTTAAGCATTTGTGCTTGAGTAGAGTGAACAACATCACGGAAATCGATGTGGTCTTTCATAGTGCCTTTAAAGGTCACTTTAACAGACTCAGGAATTGGCATAGCACATTCGCCAGTTGCCAATGCGATTGCTACTGTACCGGAGTCAGCACCGAATGCTACGCCTTTAGACATGCGAGTATGCGAGTCGCCACCGATGATAATTGCGCGATCATCTACAGTGATATCGTTCAATACCTTGTGGATTACGTCAGTCATTGGGTGATAAACGCCTTTCGGATCACGTGCAGTGATTACGCCGAAATCGTTCATGAATGCCATCAATTTAGGCGTATTAGCTTTAGCTTTGCTATCCCATACAGATGCTGTGTGACAACCAGACTGGAAGGCACCATCAACACTTGGAGAGATAGTAGAAGCCGCCATTGATTCAAGTTCTTGGCAAGTCATAGGACCTGTCGTATCTTGAGAACCTACGATGTTCACTTTAACGCGAACGTCAGAACCTGTGTGTAAAGGTGTTTTAGACGTTACACCCACTGCGTTACGGTTGAAGATTTTTTCAACAGCAGTCAGGCCTTGGCCTTCAACGGAAATTTCTTTAGACGCTGCGTAAACAGTCGGTGCTTCAATGCCTAGTGTTTCAGCGGCAAAAGTTTGTAGTTTCTTACCGAAGGTCACTGCGTAAGAACCGCCGGCTTTCATGAATTCAACTTTTTGTGGCGTGAATGCATCAGAAACGTCTACTAGTTCTTTGTCACCGTTGTAAAGTTTTTTAGCTTTAGTGTCGATGGTTAGAACCGTGCCAGTGGCAACTGAGTATGCTTCTTCTAGTACGTTGTCGCCATTCGCATCTTTAACAGCGTTGCCGTTAGCGTCTAGTTTCTTAACCCAGTTTTTAAGGTCAAGACCGATACCACCAGTTACACCAACAGTTGTAAGGAAGATCGGCGCGATACCGTTAGTACCCGCAACAACTGGTGCGTTGTTAATGAATGGGATGTAAGGAGAAGTCTTTTCACCGGCCCAAAGTGCAACGTTGTTCACACCCGACATACGAGAAGAACCAACACCCATGGTGCCTTTTTCAGCGATTAGCATCACTTTGGCGTTCGGGTGTTTTTTACCAAGCGCTACGATTTCTTGCTGAGCTGCAGGTGTGATCATGCACTGGCCGTGTAGTTCGCGGTCGGCACGTGAGTGAGACTGGTTACCTGGAGAAAGAAGGTCGGTAGAGATATCACCTTCAGCGGCGATGTAAGTAACAACATCGATTTTCGCTGGGATTTCAGGAAGGTTTGTAAAGAACTCTGCAGCTGCGTAGCTTTCTAGAAGATCTTTAGCGATGGTATTGCCCGCTTTGAAAGCGTCAGCGATGCGTAAAGTATCTGCTTCGTATAAGAAAACTTGAGACTTAAGAACTTCACCAGCGGCTTTAGCTTGTGCATCATCAGAAAGAGCGATGTCTAGTAGCGCTTCAACAGAAGGGCCGCCTTTCATGTGAGAAAGTTGTTCAAGAGCGAACTCAGGAGTGATTTCAGCAACAGTTTCTTTACCAAGAGCGATATCTTTCAAGAACGCCGCTTTAACGACAGCAGCACTTGTAGTACCAGGAATCGTATTGTAGATGAAGAAGTTAAGAGAAGCTTCGCGGTGCTCATTGCCCGTATCTTTAATCTGCGCGATGATTTCTGATAAAAGATCAGCAGTATCAATAGGTTTTGGGTTCAAACCAAGTTCGTTTTTACGAACCTCAATTTCTTCTAGGTATTCTGTATACAAGCTCATAGGAATCTCTCACTCAAGTTATAATAATGATTATTTAAAAAACAGCCTTATTGACCGCTTTTTTACCTTATCATCTGCTTTGCCAAATCATACTAGACAAAGGTGGCTGACCACAGCTAAGCGGACAGCCTAAAAAATTAGCACACGTAGTATAAAACATGTGGCTTGGCGCGTTAAGAAAGCCATGCTCACATTGTCTATAAATTTGTCTTATTTAGCCTATATTCGCTATTCATTATATGAATGTGTTTAAAAAGCACTCATTCATTCACTATATGGGGCATATGACTCAATAGAATAGACTAAGTTTTGATCATATCTATTTTTGCCTATGGACGCTGACTGCTAGCTGAGTAAGAATGTAGGTATTACCGCTTTAAGCGTATTTTATTCACATCATTTTGAAATCAGAGGATCGCCTAGTGCAAATCGTTGCCGATGAGAACATTCCCTTATTAGAACAATTCTTTAGCGAGTTTGGTCAGATTCGCAAAGTAGTGGGTCGTACCATGACAAGTGAGGATGTTAAGGATGCCGATATTCTTCTGGTGCGTTCGGTAACGAAGGTCAATGAGACCTTAATTGCCAACAGTCCGGTGAAGTTTATCGGAACGTGCACCATCGGTACCGACCATATCGATTTGCCTTACCTTGAGACACTGAACGCGCAGCGCTCTGATAATAATGAGCAAAAATTGTCTTTTTCTAGTGCGCCTGGCTGTAACGCCGAAGCGGTAGTCGATTATGTGCTGAGTGCGGTGAGTGTTTTGATCGACAAACGCGACCAGGTATTTCAAGATATTTCGGTTGGAATTATTGGCATTGGTAATGTTGGCTCACGCTTGCGTTCTCGCCTTGAAGCGATGGGGGTGACGGTTATTGCCGTCGATCCGTTTAAAAGTGAAGAGGAAGTCGGTGCGTTATCAACGCTTGATGAAGCCTTGGCTGCCGATGTCGTGAGTTTGCACATACCGCTTACTTATGAGGAAACCGCAGGCGAACATGCTACGTATCATTTGATAAATGAGCAGCGCTTGCAGCAAATGAAACCGGACGCGTGTTTGATCAATAGCTGTCGTGGTTCGGTGCTTGATAATGCCGCGCTGAAAGCACATATGGCAAGCAATGAAGAGTTTGAAAGTATTATTGATGTCTGGGAAGGCGAGCCTAATCTCGATTTAAAATTGATGAATCGCTGCATGCTGGCTACCCCGCATATTGCAGGTTATTCGTTAGATGGAAAAATGCGCGGTACTGAGCAAATTTATCAGGCTTGTTGCCAAACGTTTGGGCTGCCTATTCGTAATAAATTAGCGCAATTACTGCCTGAGCCTTCGATTAAAAAAATCAAATTTGGTAGCAGTGTTCCGGTTCATCAAGCTTTGCGAACGGCTATTCGTGCGGCTTATGAAATTCGTGTGGACGATGGCATTATGCGTTCAACGTTATTGCGTACCGAAGGCGAGCCAGGTGCGATGCGCATTAAGTTTGATTTATTGCGCAAAAATTACCCATTGCGCCGAGATATTTCTACTGTTCGCATTGAAGTACCTAGCAAACGTCAAGATTTACAGCAGGGGTTAGAAGCCGCAGGTTTTGATGTGCGTATTGCTAAGCGCTGATGCTGATTTGAATGAATTATTTAGTTCCGAAAGAATGAAAGCATAAGAGGTCTCGATAGAATTTTGAATATTGAAGTTGCACAAAAAGGTGTTTTTGAAAGCACCAGTCGCCATGCTCGTTTATTAGAGTATCGGGTCAAGCCTTCTATTGCTGAAGAGCGTGTTAAGGCGGTATTAAAAGAGTTAATGGCGTATGTAGAAAACATATTCGATTTGAATTTGAACATAGCATTTGGTTCAGAGTGTTGGGATCGCTTGAACCCCAGCTGGCGTCCTGATGAACTTGTTTCTTTTCAGACCTTAGGTAAGGGCGAGCTAACCATGCCTGGTACGCAGGCTGATATCTTTATTTGGTTAAGCAGCCCTGACGCAGAATTAATTCCTTTTTCGATGGTCGAAATTTATCAAAAAATGAAGCCGATTGCCGATATTCAATTAGATCTTGAAGGTATAAAAAACAAACAAGAACGCGACCTCATTGGCTTTGTTGATGGTACAGAAAATGAAAAAGGGGATGAGCGTTTGCCTGTCGCATTGATTCCTGAAGGCAAGCTCGGGGCTGGCGGTAGTTATGTCTTAAGCCAGCGCTGGAAGCATGACCTTGCGGCATTCAATCATTTGCCTGTGCATGAGCAAGAAAAAGTGGTTGGGCGCACAAAAGAGGAAGATCTTGAGTTGGAAGGTGACGATAAACCAGAGAACTCTCACGTGAGCCGTACGGATGCAAAGGTGGATGGGGTTGGTATGAAAATCTATCGCCGCAGCTATCCTTATATGGCCAGTCAGCTGGATGTTGAGGGAGTGGCAGGGGAAGACGCTAAGCCTGATCATGGTTTGTATTTCTTAGCCCTTGCGTGCGAAATGCAGCGTTTTACTGTTCAGCTTGAGCGTATGGCAGGGCTAACGGAAGATGGTATTAGTGATCGACTAATGCAATTTTCTAAAGCGAAAACAGGGTGCTATTGGTTTATGCCAAGCAAAAAAGATTTGGATGCCCTTGTAAAATAAACGAGCGCTAAGCCGCGTCCGCGCGGTTTAGCTATTCGTCAGTATATCAATCAGTATTTTTTGGTCGATGGGTTTGCTTAAAAAGTCATCCATGCCAGACATCAACGCTTTGTTATGCGATTCTTTCATTGAATGCGCACTCACCGCGACAATTTTACTTGCGGGCATATTATTATTTTTCTCAAAATCTCGAATGTCCAACGTAGTTTGGTAGCCATCTTTGATGGGCATCTCTATGTCCATAAGAATTAAATCATAGCATTTTTGTTGTTTGCAAATCAGATCAATCGCTTCCAGTCCATCATTGGCCATGTCGGGTATCACTTTATATTTTTCCAACATTTTTTTAAGAATCATGCGGTTAACGCTATTATCGTCAACGGCCAGCACTTTTAGCCGAGAAAAATCGAGGTGTATTATGGTCTCTTTTGGTCGTTTGTGTTTTGTGATGAATGTCAATGAATCGCTAGTACTCAGTGCATGACGTATTTTTTGAGGTGTGATAGGCGAGGTGATTTTATGCGTCGCGTCACTGAGTATTGCATGATTGTCTGCAATAAGAATTACGTGCTGCTCGGCAATACCTAATGCTAATACTTTTGGTAGGCTCCCTTGATCGCTGATGATGATCATATTATCTCTGGTGGTGAACGGTGTACAATTTATTATTGTAATATCCCATTCTTTTAATTGTTCTTTTATTAGCGTCTCTTGGTATTGGTTAGACATAAAAACAGCAACTTTTTTATCATAAATAAACGCGGGTTTTTTAGCGTCTTCAACCACGGTTACCGTTGCTGTAAACCAGAAGGTAGATCCATTATTTAGCGAGCTGTTGACGCCAATGTCGCCATGCATTAAATGCGTCAGTTTTTTACTGATCGCAAGGCCTAATCCTGTTCCTCCTTCTGAGCGTGAGCTACTGCCATCAACCTGAACAAAAGGTTGAAAGAGTATGCTTTGCTGTTCTGGAGTTAATCCGCAGCCACTGTCTTTTACTTCAATATAAATTTGGTCTGGTCTATTTTTTACACGTTGTACATGAATAGTTATCTGGCCTTCTGTGGTGAATTTAAAGGCATTGCTGACAAGATTCAATAAAATCTGCTTGAAGCGAACAGGGTCTGAAATGATTCTTTTGGGTGTGCTTTTATGGATTCTGACAAACAATTTTATTTTTTTATCACTGGCAATAATGCTGAAGCAATTAGCGCATTCATTAATCATTTCTTCAACATCAAATTCAACCGATTCTAGCTGTATTTTTTCTGCTTCAATTTTTGAATAATCAAGAATGTTATTCAAAATATCCAATAATGTTTGTCCTGAATGATTAATCGTATCGATGAATTGTGATTGTTCTTCATTGGTCTGGGTATCTTGTAATAGCTGTGCAGAGCCGAGAATGCCGTTCATAGGTGTGCGAATTTCATGGCTTATGGTGGCGATAAATTCATCTTTTAAACGATTGCTATTGGCTAGCTGTATGTTGGCTTTTATGAGTGTCTGGCGGGCTTCAGTTTCTATCTTGGCTTTTTCTTGCTTGATTAAATTGATGCGATCGGCTAATGCGATTGAAAGTAATGTTACTTCAATTGCTGAGCCTATTTGCAGTGTTGTTTGGCTAGCGTATTCAAGAGGTAAAATATTAACCGCGCCTAATAAACTGACGACGCCGGAGATTAAAAAGATGGACCAAGCAATCACAAAGACTTTTGCTGTGCGGTTGTTTTTCGACGCGGCTAGGCAGGCTGTTAATAATACTAGGTTGAAAAAAACAAAGGTGCTGCACAGTGCGGCAATAATACCAATGTCATACGGAGCAAATAATACCAATGGCAGGGTTAGAAATAAGCTGCTGGCGATGAGTATTAAGGCTTTATCAAATTTGGGAAATAATGATTGAGTATTTAAAATATTGCGGGCAAAAAGAGAGGCAAAAAATAAAGACAACACCCCTAAGAATGGAATGTTAATGTTCGCCCAGGTTGTATAGTTCGGCCAAAAGTATTCGAAGCCATAACCCTGAATACTGGCCTGAAAAACAGTGAATGTGCTGATGTAACCAATGTAATAAAGGTAGCTGAGTTCACGAACCGACAAGTAAATAAATAAGTTATACAACACCATCACAATCATGATGCCGTAATAAATACCCTGCAATCCTGAGACATAAGCATTGTGTTTGGGAAAGTGTTCGGTGTGCCATAAAAATAACGGCACTTGAAGGCTGTCTTGCGTATTAACATGCAGGTAATAAACATTGTTTTGTTGTTGCGGCCGCAGTTTAAATACAAAATTTGTTGTATCTAAATCACGTTGCTTAAAAGGTCGGCGATCCCCTGTTTGAATAATGGAATACTCGTCATGCTTATTTGGATAGTAGAGGTCGACATAATCTAATAGCGGAAAAGGAATTTCGAGCAACCACGCGCTATTAATCAACTCTTCTGGGAAGTTGAGGCGAAAACGTATCCAGTAGCCGGATGAGGTATAGCCTTTGTTGAATGTGTAGTGCGAACCGGGTTGAAATGCGCTTTCAGGAAGGTGTTTAACGTTTTCAAAGGTGAGCTGATTGTCGCGGTCTTCAATCCACTCAATGCTTGGGCCTAGATTTATCTGACGATCATCCGCGGCAACGGTAATACCCGATTGAGCATGAGTATTTATTGCCATTAAGCAGGCGCTTAAGAAAAGGCATAACCGTAGGATCATTGCATTTGCTATCATTGACTGAGCTGTTTTCGGTTAGCTTTGCAGCCAGTGAGGCTGAGAATCGTATTCCAGTGCAATATTATCTCCGATATTAATATCGATGGGCTGTTCTGTTTCTGCTTTCCAAATGATAGAACTGTTATCACCTTTATTCAATTGTATCGCAATTTCGTGCTCGTAGCTGCGGCCAATGTATATGCTATCAAGAAGCTTAATTCCGGTATGTTGCTTACTGAGCTTCATATTTAAGTATTGAGGTTTAAATAACCAATAGCCTGAATTGTCGATGTCTTTGGGCCACAAATGGGGAACTCTGTCTAAAATCTTTTGGCTGTGACGAAGGCTAGAAACATTGCCAGATTCCATGAAGTTGGCGACATCGCAATTTTTGGGCTGATTATAAACAATAGCAGGCTTATCGAGCTGGGCAATTTCTCCAGCAACCATCACCGCGGTTTTATCGGCGAAGGCAAAGGCTTCTTCTTTGGCGTGGGTCACAAAAATACAGCTAATATTGTGATTTTTTAATAAACGTCGCAGGTCAGCCATCATGCGGCGTTTCACTTGGCCATCAACGTTTGAGAAAGGTTCATCCATCAATAGCAGTTGCGGTTTAGGTGCTAGCGCTCTGGCAACGGCAATGCGCTGTTGTTGGCCGCCAGAGAGCTCGTGAGGGTAGCGTTGCTGCATGCCTGATAGCTCGACCAGCTGTAAGCTTTCTTCGATACGTTGTTTTTTATCTTCTTTGCTTAATTCGGGTAAACCATAAGCGATGTTTTGCGCGATCGTCATATGCGGAAAGAGCGCGTAATCTTGGAATATAAATCCAACGCCACGACGTTGAGGGGGAATGTCGGTGGCCGCTTCTGATGACAAATCGTCTTTAGAGAATACTGTGCTGGAGAATAAATCAATCTGGCCATGGCGTGGTTTAATTAACCCCGCAATGGCTTTTAATGCGGTAGTTTTACCACAACCGCTAGGGCCCAATAGACATAAGATTTCCCCTGCATCTAGGTGAAAACTCAAGTCGTTAAGAATATGACGGCCGTCAAAAGCGACTTGAATATTACTCATTTCAACCGCTGGTGCAGAGGGGCTTAACGTTGCTGGGCTTGATGCCATGTTCTATCGACTCACTTAATGCATTTTTTGACTGCGCGTTAGCAGTAAAATAGGTAATAAACTAACCACTATGATTAATAGTGCTCCAGAAGCGGCATGCTCTAGCTGTTCGTCTGAAGCGAATTGGTAAACATAAGTCGCTAGTGTTTCAAAATCAAAAGGTCGTAGCAAGAGTGATGCGGGAAGTTCTTTCACTACTTCAATAAAGACCAGCAAAAAAGCACTGATGATGGCCGGTGTCATGATGGGTAAATGAATTTTTCGAAAAGTTTTTAGTCGACCTGCTTTTAGCATGGTTGAAGCGGTATCTAAATTATTTGGCATTTGTTTGTAGGCGGCTTGCAAGCTGCCGTTACTGATGGCAGAGAAGCGAATAACAAAGGCGAGAATTAAAGCAATGCTGGTGCCTGAAAATACTAAGCCTATTTTTTCAAATCCTAATCCTTGCGCAAGGGCATTTACCCAAATATCGAGTTGCCCTAGTGGTATTAAAACGCCAATGGCCAAAACGGTGCCTGGAATCGCATAGCCTAGGGAAGATAAAGACAGTTTCGCTTGGTTGCTTTTGTTTGGGTTAAAACGCTGTTGGCTATTGAATAGCAAGGCCAATACGCAGGCGATGAGAGCGGTGATGGCGGCTAAAGTAAAGGTGCTTTGGCTATGGGTGAGAACGATGCTATTGGTATTTTCTGCCCAATAATTTAAAAAATAATGAACTAATGTTATCAAAGGAATGGCAAAACCAAGCGCAATGATAGTGCCGCAAAATCCCCAGATAACCGTTGTTTTAGTTGTGCTGGCGGCTACTTTTGAAAGAGGCTGGGCATTACGGCTATCAAAATATTTTTGTTTATTGCGACTGGTTTTTTCTAGGCCTACTAAGATCAGTACAAATAATAAGGTTAAGCATGAAATTTTTGCGGCACTCGCTAAGCTGCCATACACAAGCCAACTGTCATAAATAGCGGTGGTTAATGTGCTGATGGCAAATAACTGTACAGTGCCATAATCGGCGAGGGATTCCATCGCAACTAACGTACAGCCAATGGCGAGTGCAGGTCGTGCAATAGGAAGGTGGATTGTCCAGAAAATCTTACGTTCGCTTGCCCCCATGAGTTGTGCCGCTTGGATGAGGCTTTGTGATCGTTGCTCAAAGGCATTGCGTAACAATAAGAAGATATAAGGGTAGAGTGCCAAACCTAGCATCAAGCTTGCGCCCCATAGGCTTCGAATATCAACAAACCAATAGTCTTGTGGGCTATTCCAGTTAAATACACTGCGTAGGTTAGATTGAATAGGGCCGGCGTAATCGAGCATGTCGGTATATATGTAGGCGGAAATATAAGCCGGTATTGCTAAGGGAAAAATCATCATCCACTGTAAATATTTACGGCCTTTGAACTCATAATGTGCACACCACCATGCTGGTGCAATTGAAAATACACAGGCGAAAAAAAGTGATCCACCTACAACGAAGAGGCTATTGCTGATGTAATCTGAGAGTACAGTATTGGCAATGTCAGTGAAGGTTTCATCAATGACTGTCTTTGTAAAAGGTAGGTATTCGGCAATCGATTGGTAAATCAATGCGGCTACAGGCAGCAGCATGATGAAACTGATTAGCGCCGTCGCTAAAGAAATGGCTCTGGCGCTAATCTGAGGTAAAGCTTTAAAGCGAGTCTTCATTAGTGTGAATTGTTAATCTGGCCTATTGATCGGCAGATTATAAGTCAAAGTGTACCTTATCGACTAATTTCAACGCGTCTTTTTGGTATTTAGCGATTTCTTCTAGCGGTAGAGGATCGGCTTTGAATGTTCCCCAGCTTTTCACTAAGTCAGAAACTTTCGCAGAAGGCATGACAGGGTATTCCATATTTAACTCAGCGTATAACGTTTGTGCCTGTTCGCTGGCTAAAAATTCGATCAGCTTTTGTGCCGCCTGTTTATTCGGCGCGTACTTGGTTAATACCGCACCGGATACGTTGATGTGTGAGCCACGATCTTGCTGATTAGGGAAGTTAAGATTAACGGCATTGGCCCATTCAACTTGCTTTGGATCTTGCAGCATTTTTCCTAGGTAGTAACTGTTGCCTAAAGAAACGTCACATAGACCTTCTTTTATCGCTTTTACTTGGCCACGGTCATTACCTTGAGGTTTGCGTGCTAGGTTGCCCTTAACAGCGGTTAGCCATTGTTCGGTAGCCGCTTCGCCGTTATGGGCAATCATTGAGGCTATCAAGCCCAGGTTGTAAGGGTGTTTGCCGCTGCGTGTGCAGATGCGTCCTTTATATTCAGGCTTTGCAAGATCTTCATAGCGTATGGCACTTTGATCGCCAGAGCGTTCTTTGGATGAATAGATGTTTCTTACGCGCTGAGTCAGGGCGATCCAGTGATTTTCGGAATCACGGAATTGTGCAGGGATATTCTCAGCTAAGGCCGTACTAAGTTGGTAAGGTTGGCTTAGACCTTGCTCTTTTACTTGCAGCATTTTTGAAAAATTAGACGTTAAAATAACATCGGCTGGAGACAGCTCTCCCTCGCGCTTAAGGCGTTGAATTAAGCCCTTTTTAGAAAAAACAACTTTCGCTTCAATCCCTGTTTGAGCTGTAAATTTTTCAAGAATGGGTTGAATAAGAAAAGGTTGGCGGAATGAGTAAATATTTACTTGTTCAGCGTTAGCCTGAAGAGAGATGATGCTCGTGATGGCAAGCATGCAGAGAGTGAGTATTGAGCGCATTGTGGGCCTACTGGTTGAGTGAAATCAAATATTAATGATAATGATTCCTATTCTATCAGAAAGTGCTCACGTATCAAGTGCCCAAGGGAGGTTGAGTCGGCTTGAAGACGCACAAATTCAATTTTTTGGGCTAGGCTGGTGGTTGGGTTTTCTTTATCCGCTTGAATGAGGCGAGTGAAGGCTTTACTTGCCAATACGAATTCATCTACAGATTCTTGGCGATCAATTTCGCTAAAACGAATGTAGCCCTCTTCTTGTAACCAGATAATGGCACCGAAGGCGGCCAAATGTCTGGGGCTGTGCAAACCAAACTCATCGGCTTCATCGGGGCCGCAAATATCTTCAACATACAGAATTTGTTTGGCCGGAAAGGATTTAAAGCCGTGCAGTAAAATAACTGCACAGTCTTTAAAAAAGTCATCGATATGAACGTCGAGCATAAATGCCTATCGCTGCTTATAGTTGCTTATAAGAAGAGAAAAACTGCCCCATCTTATCAAGTGCAAGAGAGAGATCTTCAGGTCGCGGTAAAAACACAACACGAAAGTGATCAGGCTGCGCCCAGTTAAACGCAGTGCCATGCACGATCAATATTTTTTGCTGCTCTAATAAATCCAATACCATGCGTTCATCGTTGTGGATATTGAATTTTTTAATGTCTACTTTAGGGAAGCAATACAAGGCGCCCATTGGCTTTGTGCAGCTGATGCCTGGAATGCTATTCAACGCTTCGTAAGCAATGTTACGTTGCTCGTAAATACGTCCACCCGGTGCTACTAAATCATTGATACTTTGATAGCCGCCTAAAGAAGTTTGAATGGCATGTTGAGACGGCACGTTTGCGCACAGGCGCATGGATGCGAGCATTTCTAAGCCTTCAATATAATCTTTGGCTTTGTGTTTAGCGCCACTAATAATCATCCAGCCTGCACGGAAACCCGCTAAGCGATAATTCTTAGATAGACCATTGAAGGTAATGAATAATAAATCATCCGCTAAAGATGCCGTTGATGTGTGCGTTGCACCATCAAATAAAATTTTGTCGTAGATCTCATCAGAAAAAACAATCAAATTGTTTTCTCGTGCGATTTCAATTAACTCTACTAAAACTTCATCTGGATAAACCGCCCCGGTTGGGTTGTTTGGGTTTATCAGAACTAAGGCTTTGGTATTTTTATTCACTTTTTTGCGAATGTCGTCCATATCTGGGAACCAGTTGGAACTTTCATCGCAGTGATAGTGCACCGGGGTGCCACCGGCTAAGCTCACTGCACCTGTCCATAATGGATAATCAGGGGACGGGATGAGCACTTCGTCGTTGGTATTTAATAAACCCTGCATCGACATAACAATCAGTTCACTCACACCATTCCCTAGAATGATGTCTTCGATGTTAACGTCTTTAATGCCTTTTTGCTGGCAGTATTGCATAACTGCTTTACGAGCAGAAAATAGGCCTTTTGAATCGCAATAGCCTTCAGAATCGGGCAAGTTTAAGATAACATCTTGAATGATTTCTTCAGGAGCATCTAAGCCAAAAGGTTTTGGATTGCCAATATTCAATTTTAGAATGCGATGGCCATCTTCTTCCATTTTCTTGGCGGCATGCGCAACAGGTCCACGAAGATCGTAAAAGACATTGGCCAGTTTTTTGGATTTGAGAATATCCTGCATGGAGCGCATTCCACCTTAATTAAAAAGTCACATAATATATAAACGACTAATGATACTCTTGAATGATTAAAATTTACAGAGATTGAAAGTGAGTAATTGCGAATGAGTTCAGGTAAAGAGAAAATAATTAAAACCCCGCAGCAGTGGGCTGAAATACTGGATGAAGAAAGTTATCGTATTACCCGTGAAAAGGGCACCGAACCTGCATTCAGTGGTAAATACGATGGTTGCGATAAAAGCGGCCAATATCAGTGTATTTGTTGCGGAGAAGTATTGTTTGAGTCTGGCGATAAGTTTAATGCAGGCTGTGGTTGGCCAAGCTTTACTCAGCCTGCATCAACAGACGTTATTGAAGAAAAGAAAGACATTAGCCATTTTATGGTGCGAACAGAAGTCTTATGCCGTCGTTGTGATGCACATCTTGGCCACGTTTTTCCTGATGGTCCCGCACCTACAGGGCTTCGCTATTGCATTAATTCGGCTGCGATAAAGCTGGATAAAGAGCATTAGAGTCGGCCTTCGGATTTAGTCATTGTTACGGTCATCGCTTGAAATTTGACCGTTTCGTGCTAGTGTATTGCGCACAATAAAATTTTACGCAATATTATGCTGGAGATCGGTTTTATGACGTTATTACAAAAGAAAATGCCTTTGTTATCGGGAGAAGTTCAAGACTTATCTGAATACAAAGGGAAGGTTGTTTTAGTGGTCAATACCGCGAGTAAGTGTGGTTTTACGTATCAGTATGAAGGCCTTGAAGCCTTGTATGAGCAATATAAAGACCAAGGTTTGGAGATATTAGGCTTCCCTTGTAATCAGTTTGGCGAGCAAGAAAAAGGCGCAGATACTGAAATTGCCAGTTTTTGCCAAAAGAACTATGGCGTTAGTTTTCCGATGTTTTCTAAAATAGACGTTAATGGTGATGATGCGGCGCCGCTTTATCAAGAGCTGAAGTCACAAGCGCCAGGCATTTTAGGCACGAAAAAAATCAAATGGAATTTCACTAAATTTCTTATTAATAAGCAAGGCGAAGTTGTCGATCGCTATGCGCCAACAACCAAGCCTCAAGCATTGCAGGATGACATTGAGAAGTTACTCGCTCAGTAATTGCTGATGTTATATCCAGAGTTGTGCAACATGTTAAAGAAGGTTTGTATTCATGGCAGATGAAAAAGCTGCACTAAGCGCGTGTCCTGCGCTTCACCTTGAAAATCAATTGTGTTTTAGCTTGTACCGTTTATCAAGAATGGTGACTCAAAGCTATACGCCATTATTAAAGCCATTGGATATTACGTATCCGCAATATTTGGTATTACTTGTATTGTGGCGAAACGAAGAAGATGGCTTAACATCAATGAGCGTTAGTCAGCTAACAAGGGCGCTGCAACTCGATACAGGCACGGTAACGCCGTTATTGAAGCGTATGGAGGCTAAGGGGATATTAGGGCGTCAGCGTGATACTGACGATGAAAGGGTCGTCTTAGTTCAGTTAACCGAGCACGGTCTTGGCTTGCGTGAATTGGCTAAACCCATTCCTGGTAAATTGATGTGTCAGGTAGAAATGAGCTCTGAAGAACTGTTGATTTTGCAAAGCACTCTGCGAGGGTTGATTCAAAAAATCAACCCTTAGCGCTGGGTGAATATTACAATTCCCTCAAGCAATGGCTACTTATTTAGGTAGCCATTGTCGTAAGGCATGATTCAGTTGTTCTTGAGTGAAAGGCTTACTAATAAAATCGTTCATTCCTGATTGCAAGCATGCAAGACGTTCATCTTCGGATTCAAACCCTGTTAGAGCAACGATGGGGGTTTTTTGATTCAGTTGTGAGCGCCTAATTTGGCGGGTTGCTTGAAAGCCATCCATGATAGGCATTTGGCAATCCATAAATATCATGTCGTACTGTTTGCGGTTGGCAATGTTAACGGCTTCTTTCCCGTCTTCTACCATGTCAACTTCAACGTTTAAATTTCGCAGAAAGCGTTGACTCAACATGCGATTAATAATGTTGTCTTCTACTAATAATACCTTGGCCATAATCGTGGGTGATTGCTCTGATTGGATCAGTCCAGAGGCTTCGGTGATTAAATTGTATAGGTTTCCCTCATTGATCTGCTTTAAGGTCAGTAAGTTCACATCATTGATTTTATGTTTGTTCTGAAACTTGGCCCCAATACCAATAATAAAGCGAATATCATCGTGGCTAGGTAACGCTTCATTATCGGTAATCAATAATATCGGTTGCTTGCTCAGGCTGTTCGATAAGACGTAAGGCAGCTGCCATTGGTCTAAAAACAGTATCAGTTGTGCGAGCAGGGTATTTTGATTGATGTTTAGGCAAATACCTCCGCTAGGAAGTCTCTTACGCAGCTCTTCTAGCGCCTGTACACCATTTAATAGCGGTAGCTGCAGGCTGAGCTCATTTTCATTTTGTGAGTTGATGCTGATGTACATGTTGCCATCAAGAAACTCCGTTAAATCTCGGCTGTAGGCAAGGCCCATAGACGTTAATGGATTGACGGTATAGCTATTGCTGAAAGGCGTAATCATTTGTTCAAACAACGCATCGTTTAGCCTCAAATCTGGGGCAGAGAAATGGAAAATAATACCCTGTTCATTTTCAGAGATGGCGATGTTAATTCTTTGCTCTGGGGTATTGTTTAAAATATTGGCCATTAAATTGTATAAAAGCTGTTCTATTTCTTGGCGATTACCAATGTGGCTCTTGGCTAAATCTATTTGGTAGCGAGCATCAATTTGAAAAGACACATCATTATGTTTAGTGATTTTATCCGTAATATCACTGATTAAATTACCGATACTAAACGGACTGGCGCTATTGCTGTTTTGCGGATGCTTTAGTTGTGCAATGAGCTCAAGCTCGCTTAATAAAGACAATACTTTCTTATTGTAGTTAATCGCTCCTTCAAGTGACGCGCTGTGTGTTGCATCGCTATGGTCGTCGCTGAGAAAATGCAGAGTATGTATCGTATTGGTGATAGGGACTCTCAGTTCATAAGAGAGGTTTTTTAATAAATGGGTTTGGCTTTGATTGAACTGCTCTAAATTACTTTGTGTTCGTTTCAGCTCATTATTAACGTTTTGTAATTCATAGTTGATGCCGGAAATAGCTTCTGTGCGTTTATTAACTAAGGCTTCTAAGTTGCTTGAATAGTCATTAATAGTGAATTCGGCGGCTTTAAGGCGGCTAATGTGGTCGTGGGTTGTGCGCAATAGTGCAGAGAACTGGTTGATGAGCACGCCAATCTCATCTTTTCGTGTGCTGCTTATATTCTGAATGCTAGACAGTTCAATGGCGCTTGGGTCGATTTTCTGTAAGCGGCTGGCCAGCATGCTAACGGGGAGGCTGACTAAACGATAGAATAGGAAGTAAATAATTAACGCGATGCAGATACTGTAGATTAATCCTGAAACCAGAGTGCGTTTGATGTCTTCAAAAAATAATTCACTTTGCTGGCAATGATTAAGTTCTAACGTTAATTTGCCTAAATAAGTGCCACGATAATTAATAGGGTATTCAAAATGTGGGTTGGCGCCATGCAGCAGGGTATTGATGTTCGATGGTTTGCACGGTTTGGGAATGCTTGAAATGCCTATTTCTCCGCCCTTGGTATCAAAAATAGCGGCGTTTAAAATACCTGGGTGCTCAGCGAGGCCGTTGATCAGTTGTTGTTTGAGTTGAGTATTAAAATTGTAGGTAGCGATGCTAATTGAGGGCAGAGTCGTTGAAATTAAAGAGTTGATGAAAACTTGATTGCGCTGCTCTCGCTGTTCGAGATTAGACCAGATTTGGTGTCCGCTAATTAAAAACCCCAATACCGCTGCTGTTAGTACACTATAAAGTGCTACCTTGAATGCAAGATTGGTTTGTAATTTATTAAACATTAACGTTGAGTCCTGCTTATAGTGCGGTATCTGAATAGCTTATCATTCATTACCTGCTTAAGGATCATAAAGCTGTTTTTTTTGCCAATCTTGATCTATTTCTTCCTGTTTATCAAATTCCTCTTCTAATCGCTTTGTACTGCTGGGTTTTGATTGTTTTACGATCTCATGTTGCTGGGCTAATAATTCATTACAGCTGACCAGCCTATTTTTCAAACTGCTGGGCAGGGGGTCTACTTTAAGCAGTAATGCTTTGATTTTTTTAAGGGCTAGGCTGGCCGCTTGTGGGTCTTGGTTTTTGATGGCTTTATCGGCGTCTTGTTGGAAGTAATGACAAGCCAGCTTTATTTTGCTGATTTTTGTACTGCTTGCTAGAGATAGGGCTTCTTTGCGTGAAATTGCACGCCTTGAAAGGGATTGTCGAATCAATTGGATGATGGACTTCATTTGTAATAATTGTTTTTGCTGCTTTTCTGGCTTTCTAGTACGGGACTGTTTACGCACCTTTTTAGTTTCGCTTATCCAAATTTGGGCTTGTTCTTGTGTATTCTGGCTGCGCTTGTCAGGCTGGATATTGTATTTGATCAGCTGCTTAATACTGTCGTCGACACTTTTAGAAAGAAAGTGGAGAAGGGTATCGTCTAAAAAGTGTGCGAGTGAATCGACGATTTGATGTATTTGTGCAATTTGTGAAGTGAATATCACGGTTTTTCGTGCACGCTCAATCGCCCTTTGTTTCTTTATTTGAAAAATCCAAAGCACGGCAATACACAATAAACTTACGAGTATTACTGTAAAAATGAGGTTTGTTGTCGACATTGGTTAAATTACACTCTGTTTTAGGGCGTGGAACGATTAATTTACTTAATTACAGTTTAGACCTAAAAAAAGGGGTTGACTCAAATGCGTATCCTTCATAGAATGCGCGCCGTTGATTAGCAAGACGTCCCCATCGTCTAGAGGCCTAGGACACCGCCCTTTCACGGCGGTAACAGGGGTTCGAATCCCCTTGGGGATACCATCCTTCTTCGGAAAGATTGGTATCAGTACGTGGTTAATCAATGTGTGATGCGGAAATAGCTCAGCTGGTAGAGCATAACCTTGCCA
>PJEL010001628.1_pt1 | contig 22206 bp, 20 predicted proteins | sample 1853271 | NCBI WGS metagenome assembly PJEL01 (sample SAMN08108733, study PRJNA415343) | Invertebrate metagenome, whole genome shotgun sequencing project. | host: Globobulimina | place: Sweden: Gullmar Fjord | collected 2015-08
CACTATAAAAAAGTGGAGAACCTGTAACTACATATAAGATATTTTCTTTTGTGTAATTCTCTAAAATATAGTTTTTTGCATCTTTAAATTTTAGTTTTAAAATTGTTCTACCATTTTCATGAAAGTTTTGGTCACAAATAATTTTGTCATAATCACAAAAGTTTAATTCTAAATTAGTGAAATCATAAGCACCCATTCCATTTCCAGCAATTGTTACCATCCCGTTACCTCACTTTGTTCTAATATTAAAGCTTCCACATTTGATGTAGGAAACCATTGTTTTATTTGTTCATTTGCTTTTTTTGCAATCATTGTATATAAATCATCTACAAGTCCTATAGATTCTAGTTCTTGTGAAATTCCTTTTACTGTTTTAGTAGATTCAATATCTACTTCATATCCAAGTTCATTTTTAATATCTTCTTTTAACTGAACGAAATCAATTGTTCCAAATCTATTATGAGTATTTTTAAAGCCTTGGTAAACTTTTGTCATTTTTCCAATACCACATACAAAAATAACTCTTTTAACATCTAAATTTGTAGATATTTCTATTGAATCATAAACAAAGTTTGCTACTTCAACTATTTGAGCTTCATCGTATTTTTCTTTGGAAACTCTAAATGCAGAATTTCCAAGTGTAAATATCAATGGATCAAAATCATTTTGTTTTGCAAACTCTATTTCTGTTTTTACAGAATCAATATAAGCCGTACTAGAAACTGGTTTTACAATTCCTGATGTTCCTAAAATAGAAATACCACCAATTACACCAACTTTACCATTAGCTGTTTGTTTGGCAATCTCTTCACCATCAGTAACACTAACTGTACAAAATAAATGTAAATTATGATATTCCTCACACTTTTGAGAAAATATCTTTTGCATATTTTCTAAAGGTACTGGATTTATTGCTGGAAAATTAGGTTTTATTTTTAAACCTTTTTTCGTAACTACTCCTACACCTAAACCTGCATAAATTTCTAAAGTATTAGAACCAATTTGTGATACTTGTGGTGTTAATGATAATTCATTAAATACCAAGTCATTCTTTTTTGAGCTAATACTAACAACAATTTCACAACCTTTTGTAACATCTAGGTCATCATTATCAATTTTGTTTATTTTCCCAAAGCATAATTCTCGTGTTGCTAAAAAGGCATCTAATACAGAAAAAAAGGCAGAACAAGTGTGTACACCAGTTGTAAGACCTTTTCTTAGTACTCTTTTTTCTTCTTTTTCTTTTGCCATTTTACTTATACGTTGATGGTTCGCTTATTGGAACTTGTTTAAAAGCTAAATCATCTATGTTTTTATTTTCAGCTAGTGCATGAAATAACTCAATCCATTGATCTTTTGAATACTTATGAATATTTCTAAGCCATAAGTTATTATTTGGTGCATAACCATTTGCTCTAGTATTTTCAAATACATTGGCAACTGATCTAAATCTACAAGCTCCAAAACAACCAGTTCTAGAAACTTTGATTCTAGTTTCACCTTTAGCAAGATTTACTTCTTTTAAAATATCTCTTAAATCAGCAGCTACTTCATCATTTTTATGAGCACCACCACATCTTTCATCATTACAAATGAAGATATGTGTTTTAAAGTGCATGATTGGTTTATTTGGTACAAGTTTTTTAGGCTTACAAGCAAAACCATCAACAACTTCTGAACCCATAAGATTAATGTTTTTATTTGTAGTAAAATCTTGTAAGTTATTTTCCATTGTATTTATATACTCCATCATAATCTTTGATTAGTTTAAAAATAGCATGAAGTGTTGCAACTGTCATAGTTGAAGATCCAAATCTTCCTTGCATAATAATTCCTGCAACATCAAAATGGTCACAAAATCTTCTTCCATAATCTTTTGACTCAACTACATTTACAAATCCAACAGGGAATAAAAGTAAAGCAACATTTTTTAAATCTACACCTTCTTCAAGTAATGTATTAATAGCTGCATAAATAAAAGTAGGGGCATTACCACAAGCTAAAATCATTGGCTCATCTTTATGTTTTTTAATAGCTTCAACAACTGCTGCATAAGATCTAGTAGTTTTATTTTTTTCTGCCATTTCATAAGTAAATGGTTCATTTATATAACAAACTACATCTGTTTCATACTTTTTTAAATAAAAATCACTAAGACCAACTTTAATCATATTTACATCAACAATAATTTTTGCTTTGTTTTGTAATAAACCTTGAATCTTTTCAATCGAGTTATCAGAAAAGTAAATATTTTCTAGAACTTCTTCAAAACAAGTAGTTGTATGAATCAATCTTGCTATTACTTCTCTTTGTTCATATGAAAACTCATCTGCTTTTGCATAATCTTTTAACTCTTCCTCAATCATTTCAAATGATCTTACTGATATGTCTGCACCAATGTTGATTGGTGGTTCTTCTCTTTTAAATTCCAAAATAATCCTTTAGTATATTAATATTGTTTCTAAACATTGTATGTAAGTAAGTTCCGTAAACCTTGTCTTTGTTCCAAGAACCTAACTCACCTTTGCCTTCTGGCTTTTTACTTAAAATATCGATCCCATTTTTTGTATCAATGGGTTTTGTATAATGAAATGCATGGCCTTTAAGGCCAGCACTAGAATAGTAATAACCTAATCTAGCTCTTTTGTCTGTAAGTGTAAACTCCACATCTAAAATATTAGACATTTCTTTTTCATCTACTTTTTTTCCTAAATATAACAATCCTGCACACTCAGCATAAATATGTTTTGATGATGCATGTTTTATTAATGAGTTTTTAAATTTTGTTGAATTTTTGATTTGTTCATATGCCTTGTCAGTTTCTACATAACCACCTGGAATATAAACTAAATCACTATTTTCACAAATTGTTTCATCTTTTGTAGGATTAACAAACTCAACTTCTTGAAATAGTTCTTCAAGAAATTTAATATTGTCATAATAAAGAAATGAAAAGTTTTTATCTTTTATAATAGATATTTTTTTATTTTGTTTTTCAAATGAGTCAAAAGGGTAAGACAAAGTCTCATTAGGTTTAAACATAGATACAGTTTTCAAAGTATCTAAATCAATGTTTTCTAAAATCTCATTTGAAATATCTTCAAGTAATTCTTTGTTTGCATCAATTAAGTCTAAACCTAAATGTGTTTCTTTTAAGCTTGGTAAATCTTTTTTAATCCAACCTAAAACCTTAATATCATCAAAATCCTTCTCTATTTGATTTTTAATTAAAGAATAATGCATTGAAGAAGATAACTTATTTATAACAACAGCTTTTATAGTGTTATCATCTTTATAAGTTTTAAGACCTTTTAATACAGCAGAAACTGTAATATAAGAACCAGATCCATCAAGTAATAAAATTGTAGGGACATTTAATAGTTTTGTAACATCATAAGCAGATGAACCTTTATCCATTCCATCATAAAATCCCATAACACCTTCAAGAACAGAAATATCTTGATCATTGTATTTATTAAAAATCCAATTAACTTGATTTTCATTCATTATAAATGTATCTAAGTTTATTGATTCTTTATTAGAAATTGCTTTATGAAATTGTGGATCTATATAATCTGGTCCAATTTTATACGCACGAACGCTTTTTTGGAAATAATATAGTAATGCTGTTGTTAGTAAGGTTTTACCTTGATTGGAAGAAACCGCGCTAATACAAATTGACTTCATTTTACCTCTTTATTATTTTTTTTGTGTATAATAAATGTATGAAGAATCTACGCGGGTATAATAAACGTTATTTTAAACTGTCAACAATTGCTATGTTCTCGACAGTATGTAATCTAACTAAAATTGAAATTAATATGTTATACCATAGAATTGCTTACGAAAACGCAATACAATCTCTCGATCCCCCTCAATTTATCAAATAAACTCATTTATTAACAAGTTTTAAATTTTATAAAACAAAATCATATTATATTAACAAACAAGGATTACTTATGCACATAGAAGAAGGTGTTGTACAAGGCGCAAAAATGGCCTTAAGTTATGGAACAGCTGCTGTTTCATTTGGTATTGCTAGTAAATTAGCAATAGATAGTATTAAAAATAATGGTTTATTACCAATGGTTGTAAAAACACTTATTGCAAGTATTTTAGTATTTGTATTTTTTGAAGTATTCCCTCATCAAGCTGTTGGAGTATCAGAAGTTCACCTTATTTTAGGTTCAACTTTATTCTTAATTTTTGGTGTTCCAGCTGCTGCTTTTGCTTTAGCATTTGGATTATTAATTCAAGGTTTATTTTTCGCACAATTTGACTTGCCACAATATGGTATGAATGTTACTACATTATTAATGCCTTTATTTGCTATGTCTTATTTAGCTTCTAAAGTTATTCCTTCAAATATTGCATACAAAGATATTAAATATACTGATGCTTTAAAATTATCTCTTGCTTACCAAGGTGGTATTGTTACATGGGTTGCATTTTGGGCATTATACGGTCAAGGTTTTGGAATTGAAAACTTATCATCTGTATTCTCATTTGGAGCTGCATATATGAGTGTTGTTTTATTAGAACCATTAGTTGATTTAGCAGTACTTGCAGGTGTTAAATCACTTAATTCTTTACAAAATAGTTCTTTTGTAAATAACAGACTTTATAATCAAGCTGCATAATGAAAAGATTTAGACACTATAACAGGAAAAGGGCTATTGTCCTTGCTTGTTTTGGTTCAGTAATTGAACAACAAAAATATCTTGATTTAAAAGATGTTATTGTAGAAAAGTTTCCTGACTGTGAAGTTTTTGTGTCTTTTTCATCTCGTATGGTTATAAAGATGCTTAAAAAAGAGAAAAAAGAAGAGTATAAAAACTTACCTCAAACTCTTGCTGATGTAGATATGCATGGATATAAACATGTTGTTGTAGCATCAGTTAATATTTACCCAACAGATGAACATGAAGTTTTAAAAAATATTGTTAATGGATTTAAACAATTTTCTTTAGCAAATCTTCGTTGTACAAATGCTGTATTAACAAAAACAAAAGAAACATCAGAATTCTTAAAAGATTTAGATGAAAATATTACACAAGAAGAAACAGCAAATTTATATGTAATTCATGGAACACCAAAACTTGATACTTCAGGAATTGATTCTATTAATTATGCTGCTTCATTTTTAGAAATGATTAGTGAAACAAACTTTACTTGTTCCCTAGAAGGTGCAATGCCTTATAATCAAATCAAAGATGCCCTAAAAGCAAAAATGAAAAAAGCTGGGGTTAAAAAAGTTCAAGTAATTCCAATGTTACTTGTAAGTGGGAATCACTATATGAAAGATATGCATGAAATCAAAGATGACTTAAGTGATATGTTTGATTCTTCAATTGCTTCATCTTTAACAAAAGGTGAGGAGTTTAATTTAATTGAATTAGAAAAAACTCAATCTATCATTACAACAGAGATTAAAGATTCTTTTAAAATGATGGGAATCCAATATAAACAGTTTACTTACTAGGGAATTTGATGAAATTATATATGGTATCTTTAGGCCCTGGAGATTTTGAACTTATTACTGTAAAAGCACTTAGAGCATTGAAAAATTCTGATGCAATTTGTGTTCCTACAAAAAGTGCTGATCATAGTTTTGAACGTTCTATGACGTGTAAGATTGTAAAAAAACTAATGCAAGAATTTGGTTTTGATAAACCGATTATTCCTGTTTATACTCCAATGAATTTCAAAAAAGAGGATTGGCAATATCAAGTTGATGTTATCAATGATTCTTTTAAAGAATACGAAACTTTATCTTTTGTAACTTTAGGAGATAGTGCTGTATATAGTACAGTTTATTATTTACTTGATTTATTTAAAGAACAAAATGAAGTAATTTATGATAATTCAGAAGTAATACCAGGTGTTACTTCTTTTTCTCATGCTTCTGCAAAAGTTAAAAAACCTTTATGTATTGGGGATGGTTCTTTTAGTATAGTTCCTTTGCATAAAGAAAATGTACCAAATACAACTGTTTACATGAGACCAAAAATCGGAATGCAAACAAATTTAATACCTTCAAAAGGTGATATTTATACTTTTGAGAATCTTAATTATGAAGGTGAAAATATTCATCTTAAAAAGAAAGAAAAAGTAGATAAATACATGACACTTTTTATTGACTTCGTTCAATAATTTCTATTTGATATAAGTTTTACTTATATCAAATGAAACTAATTTTAATAATTATAAGTTATAATTATGCTCATAATTAGAAAAACTTGTTTAATTGCGCTTTTAATTTTTTTGGTAGATGAGCATAGACCATCTCTCTTTTAGCTATAAACTGGTTATTCTCATAAATTTCAGTATCTAAAGATAATATCTTAGTTTTAAAATTTATTAATTTAATTGTTTGATTATTTTCTTCAAAAGAAAGATTCATATTTCTTAAATCAACTAATAATTGCTTTTTTTTAGCCATTTTTTACCTTTTTTTTTCTAATTATAATAACTTATTCTTAATAGGATTTAATTTATGAAACAAAATGAACATATAAAAAAAATAGATTCAAGTAGATTGCAATATTTTCCTGTAGTAATGTTTGCGATAATAATGGGACTTGCAGGTCTAACACTAGTTTTTAAAAGAGCAAATGAAATTTTATATTTCCCTTATTCTATATCTATAATATTTACAATAATTACAACATTTATATATTTTCTTATTTTAGGAACATATATATTAAAAATATTTAAATATAAAAATGAAATAAAAGAAGAATTATCTCATCCAATAAGAATTAACTTTTTTGCTGCTATTTCTATTTCGACACTACTTTTATCAATAATTTATAAACATGATTTTATAGTTTTTTCAAATATTTTATTTATTCTTGGTGCTTCTTTACATATATTTTTTACTTTTTATACTATTAAGTATTGGATAAATAATGACCTTGAAATGCAACATTCAAATCCTGCATGGTTTATTCCAATTGTTGGAAATTTAATCGTACCAATTGCTGGAAAAGGCTTTATTGATGATAGTATTTTATATTTTTACTTTTCTATTGGAATTTTCTTTTGGATTGTTTTATTTTCAATTATATTAAATAGAATCATATTTCATAAACAATTTGCTCAAAAGTTTATGCCTACACTATTTATATTAATTGCACCACCTTCAATTGCTTTTATTTCTTATATAAAATTAGTAGGAGATATTGATTTTTTTGCTCATATACTTTATAGTTTAGGATTATTTTTTACAATTTTAGTTTTTGTGATGTATAAAAATTATATTAATATCAAATTTTTTATATCTTGGTGGGCCTTTACTTTTCCAATGGCAACGATTACTTTAGCAAGTATTTTGATGTTTGAACTTACAAATGAAATACTTTATTCATTTTTGGCATATATATTTATGTTTATTACCTCAGTTATCATATTTTTCGTAGCTCGTGCAACAATAAAACATATGTTAAAAAAAGAAATATGTATTATGGAATAAGCATCAAAAAATAAAGCAAATATGAACTTTCATAAGATATAATGTTTACTTATATTATATACATAAGAATATTTTACAAGGAATAATAAATGATACCAAGAGTTTTCATGACAGAAGAAAGATTTAATAAAGAATTAAAAGAGGGCTCAATGCCTCATAAAACTTATCAAGAATATTTAGATGCCGTAAAAAAATTATATGATGAATTAGAATCACATAATGATGATAAAGCACAAGAAGCTCAAGATAAAGCTGAATAAGGAAATATAATGGATTTTAGATATATAGGGAAAAGTGGACTTAGAGTTTCTTCTATTTGTATGGGAACTATGACTTTTGGTTCTACTACTTCAAAACAAGAAGCTTTTAAAATTTTAGATAAAGCGTATGACAAAGGTATTAACTTTTTTGATACAGCAGAAATCTATCCCGTGCCTCCTAAAAAATCTTATGAAGGTACAACTGAAAAGATTGTTGGAGAGTGGCTAAAGACAAAAGACAGAGATTCTATAATCTTAGCTTCAAAAGTATCAGGAGCAGCTGCTGGTTGGTTTGTACCACCTACAAGACATGGTTTAACTGCAATTGATTCTTTTCATATTAAAAAAGCAATTGAAGGGTCTTTAAAAAGATTAGGAACTGATTATTTAGATCTTTATCAAATGCATTGGCCAGATCCAATAGTTCCTATTGAAGAATCACTTAAAGCTTTTGATGAATTAGTTAAAGAAGGTAAAGTAAGATATGTAGGTACTTCAAATGATACTGCATATGGACTTACTAAAGCTAATGAAATATCAAAGAATAAAGATATTACAAGATTTGAATCTATTCAAAATAACTTTTCATTATTAAACCCTAGATTTTTAGACGAGTTATCTACAGTTTGTGCAAAAGAAAATATTTCATTACTTCCTTATTCACCAATAGCAGGAGGAGTATTATCAGGTAAATATAACTCAGGTTTATATCCAGAAGGTTGTAGGTTTACAGCTTATATGAAACATGCTAATCCAAGAGTTCAAGCACAAGCTTCTAAATTTGTAAATCCTAAAACAGTTGAAGCTAGTAAAAAGTATATACTTTTAGCAAAAGAGTATGGTATTTCACCTGTTACTTTAGCTGTTGCATATTCTAAACACTTTGATTTTGTAGCTTCTACAATTATTGGTGCTAGAGTTGTTGAACAACTTGATGAATCACTTGAAGCATTTAAGTTTAAGATAGATGATGAACTTATGAAAAAAATAGAAGAAATCCAAAAAGATATTTTATACCCTATGGGATAAAACTTTATGTAATCAAAAGCATAATACTTTATGCTTTTGATCCTTTCTCCTTTCTCTAAATATTTACAAGAATCCAAATAAAAACTTTTTATAATGTATTTTAATATTCAAATATAATTTAAAATAATTGTATTAAATAAGAAATTTTTATATTTAATCTCTGATGTATAAGTACTTATATAACTAAAGTTAATAATACTTTATGTATAATCACTTATAATAAATTACCATCGGAGAATATATGAATCAACTAAGTATTGCTAAAAGGTTCACATTAATCAATTTTATTGTTACATTGATTATGTTAATAATAGGTTATTTTATATTAAATAGCTACAAAACTGAACTTACAAATGAGGTATATGAAAAAACAGTTAATAATTTAACTTATTTATCTAAACAAAAAATTAAATCAAAATTTGAGGTTGGTATTACAAATGCTGTATCAATATCAAATGATGCTTCAATTAAAGAAGCATTATCATCTGATAATAGAGCTCTTGCAATTGATGCATTATCAAGTTTATCTACAAATATGAAAGATTCTACTCCTTTTAAAAATATAAAAGTTCATATACATACAAAAGATACAATTTCTTTTCTACGTTCATGGAAGATAAATAAATTTGGTGATGATTTATCTTCATTTCGAGCAAGTGTTTTAAAAGTAAATGATACAAAAAAAGTAATCAATACTTTTGAAGTAGGTAAAAATGGCCTTACAATAAGATCTTTAGTTCCAGTTTTTGATAAAGAAAACAAACACTTAGGATCTTTAGAATTTATGCAAGGTATTAATTCTGTTGCTAAATCATTTGATAAAATGGGTAATTCATTTGTATTATTAATGGATAGTGTGAATGCAATTTCAAATGTAAGTAAAAATAAGAAAATTAAAAACTATATAATTTCACAAAAGTTTTTAAATAAAGAATTTATTAATGATGCTAAAAATATTGATTTTACAGAATTAAAACAAAATCATTTTTTAATTACAGATAAGTATTTTTATACATATATTGACATAAAAGATTTTAATGGAAAAAAACTAGGGATTGCTCTAAGTGCTAAACCAATGAATGAAGTTACTATTGCAATTGAGCATACTTCATCAATAGTTTTAGTCGCTTTGATTATTTTAATTATTTCTTTATTTCTTTCAGTTATTTTATCAATATTAAATATAAAGAAAACTATTTTAGCACCAATATTAAATCTTAAAAAATCTATTGATTCAATTAAGTTAAATAATTCATCTGATTCTTCAAGAATTGAAATCAGTTCACATGATGAAATAGGGGATGTTGTTACTAGCTTTAATGAATATCTTGATTCTATTAATGCCGGAGTACTACAAGATAAAATTGTTATAAAAGAAGCAAGAGAAATAATTGGAAAAGTTAATGCTGGATTATTAAACGATAGAATTAAAAATAAGGCATACTCAACAGAAGTTAATTCTTTAGTAGAAGAAATTAATTCAATGATTTCAACAATGAGTAATAATTTAACTCAACTTAGTGATGTTTTAGTTGCTTTATCAAATGCTAAGTATGATTATCATATCCCGTCAATTGAAGGGTTAACTGGATTAATTGCTTCGTTATTGAGTGGTACAAAGGTTACTCAATCAACTATTAATGAAGTAATGTGTTTAATTGATACTTCTAATAATAAATTAACATTAAGTGCAAATGAGTTAACTCAAGCTTCAACAAAATTAAGTACATCATCAAATATGCAAGCAGCATCTTTAGAAGAAACAGCAGCTGCTATTGAAGAAATAACAGCAACAATTAATAGAAGTAATGAGAATGCAATAAAAATGTCTCAATATGCTAATAGTGTTACAAAATCAAGTAATACAGGAAAAGAACTTGCGTATAAAACATCACAATCAATGGATGAATTAAATACAGAAGTATTAGCAATTGAGGAATCAATTTCAATAATTGATCAAATTGCATTTCAAACAAATATTTTAAGTCTAAATGCAGCAGTAGAAGCAGCAACTGCAGGTGAATCAGGAAAAGGTTTTGCTGTTGTTGCACAAGAAGTAAGAAATTTAGCAAATAGAAGTGCTGATGCTGCAAAAGAAATAAAAAACTTAGTTCAAAGTGCTACAACTAAAGCAAAAGATGGAAAAGCTATCACGAGTGATATGATAGATGGTTATAATGAATTAAATAAAGATATTACTACAACTATTAAATTAATAGAAGATGTAACAACTGCATCAAAAGAACAACAAGTTGCAATGGTTCAGATTAGTGATACAGTTAATTCATTAGATCAAGCAACACAAAGAAATGCAAACCTTGCTTCAACAATTAATGAAATGGCTTCAACAACATCTGGTTTAGCAGTAGAGTTAAAGAGTGCAGTTGATAAAACAAGTTTTGATAAAAGTGCGAAAAATAGAATATGTGATACAAATATGATTTTTGATGTTAATAAATTAAAGTCAGATCATATTGTTTTTAAAAATAATAATTTCTTAGAATGTAAATCTGGGCATAATTTTAAAGTTAAAAATGAGCATGAATGTAATTTAGGTAAATGGATTGATTTAAATAAAGATAGTAAATTTGCAAAAACAAAAGAATGGGAAAAATTAAATATTGCTCATGAGAGAGTTCACTCATTAGTTCAAAATACTGTTGATTCTTATGCCAGAAATGATGATAATAAAACAGTTCTTGCAATTACAGCAGATATAGAAAAAAATATTGATATTGTATTTGATTTATTAAATAAAGTAAGAGAAATTAAATGTAGTGATTAGTATAGTAAAACTTAGGCTTTAGAACCTAAGTTTTATTAATTATTTAAATCTTATCTTTATACTTATTTCTTATTTTTAAAAAGGCATCTAAATTATTAAAGAATAACTCAATCAATTTTGGATCAAAATGTTTTCCTTTTTCTTCTTTTAATAATTCATAAATTCTTTCAAGTTCCCATGACGTTTTATAAACTCTATCACTTCCTAAAGCATCAAATACATCAGCAATTGCTGTTATTCTTGCTTCAATTGGAATATCTTCACCGCTTAATCCTTCTGGATAACCACTGCCATTAAATTTTTCATGGTGATATTTTGCAACTATTGAGGCTGTTTTTAGTATGGTTTTATTACTACCTTTTAACATGTTGTATCCTAACATACTATGAGTTTTCATTATTTCCCATTCTTCAGGAGTAAATTTACCAGGTTTATTTAAAATATTGTCTGGAATTCCAACTTTTCCAATATCATGCATTGGACTTGCCATTTTTAATATATCTGCATCTTCTTCACTCATTCCATATAAAACTGCTAATATTTTTGAATATTCTGCAACTCTTTTTACATGGTTTCCTGTTTCTTTACTTCTTGTTTCGCCAATCTCACCCATTGTAAAAATAATATCTTTTTGTGTATCTATAATTTCTTGTTTTGCTATTAAAATATCAGTTATCTCATATCCCATAACCATATATTCTAATATATTATTGTTTTTATCTAAAATTGGAGTAATTATTGAATCTATATAAATACTTTTATTTTTATAACAATAAGTAAATATACCTTTATATTTATTTTTATTTGAAATCTGATTTACTATTTTTTTAAAGTTTTTCCTAAAAAATTCTTTTTCTAAAATATCTTTAATATTAGTGTTTTTTGAAATTGTAAAAGTATCTTTAAATACATCATTTTGGTAGGTAATATTATAATTTAAATCAAATCTATATGATGAACCAAAATGATCAATTGCATCAGCATATTGTGATAAAAGAGCTTCTTTATCAAGTGTTAGATCATTTAACTCATCAACTTTACCTTCAAGTCTTTCTCTTCGTCTTTCAGTATCTGTAATATCATGCCTAAATGATAAATATTCTTTTAGTGTTCCATTAGCATTTAAAATTGGAAAAATATGAGATAATACATAATAATAGTTTCCATCTTTATTTAAATTTTGAACAACACCTTTCCACTCTTGAAGTTTTTTTAGTTGTTTCCACATTTTGTTGAAAAATTCTTTTTTCATACTTGGACTACGAACTATATTATGATTTTTACCAATTAATTCTTCTCTTGAATATCCAGATATTTTTTCAAAATTTTTATTAATATCAATAATTCTACCTTTCTCATTGGCAGAAGAAACGATTAATGATGAGTACATTGCATCTTTAATTTGTTTTATATAATACATAGAATTTTCTAAGTCTTCTGAAGTTTTGTCAACTAATTGAGTAAGTGCTTTAAATGTAATACTATGTTTAGATTTTTTATTTGGTACATTTTTCTTTAAATTAAATTTTTTTTCTTCATTTTCGTTTAGAGTTAAATATGTTGTTGTTATATTTAAAAGAGAATTTGATGCAGTTTTACAATCATGATAAAATTCACCATACGTCATAAAGCCACAAGCTGTAGAAATATTAGATAATAAATTTAACTCATCATCTAAAAATTCAGCTAATAACTTCTTTCTAGTTGAACATGAATAAATATACATACCTTCAGCGGTCTTATGTTCTTTTTCTTGAATTGTTTTTAGATTATTCTCTTCAATATATTCTATATTTGCAAAACCAAATTTTATTTCAGTTCCTTCTTTTATATATCCAGCCATTGTCAAAGAACCATCATCACCAATTGCAATTGGAGCTCTTGCTGTTTTAATGCCATTTTCAGTAAATATTAGAGGAAATTCAATCCCTGATTCAGGTAGGTTATTTGATATTTCTTTTCCCAAATATTTTTCATATACTTTTACAGTACTTTCATTATTAATTTCATATATAATATTTTCATGGCTTTTTGTAACAATCATTTTTTTACCAATTGTTTGCCAGTTTAATAAATAATTTGTAGAAACATTAAGTGAATCTGAATTAATAGCAGATATTACAATATCTGCATCATTATTTTTATTTGAAAAAACTAAACCAGATTTAAATTCAAAGTCATCTCCTGAATTTCCACCACAAACTATTAATTTAGGTAATTCTTTATTAATAAGATTTATAAGTTCATTTGAATTTATTTTGAATGTATTTGCAAATATTACAAGTAGTTTTGTATTATCTTTAATAATAGTTTTTTTTATATCTGTAATAATTTCACTTGCTTTTTTATTATTATAAGAAGCAAGACTTATATTAGATTTTTCAAAAAGTGAAAATGAAATAAGGATATAATCATCCTTTACTTCATTATTATTGATAACTCCAGCAGTAGAAGTACCCATAATTAAGCTATTATTTAAAAAATCTTTTAAAAAATCTTTTAAATTTATTATTTGTGATTTATCATTAATCTTAGAGTAAAATATTTGTATAAAAGTTTTATCGGAATTTTTAATATTATTTTCTTTAATAAAATTAATTAAAGAATGATTATTAATAAATTGATGGTTTAATATTTGCATAATAATCCTGTTTAAATATAAGTAAAAAGTATAAGATTTTATTGAAATACTACTTAACACTTGATTGATATCAATCAAGTGTTACTAATTAATAATATAAAGTTTCACAATAACACAGAAATAAAATATTATAATTTAAATTATATTTATAAAATAACTATACCTCTAATTTTTTTCAATATATTATTCTCATTATCAAAATTGTATAAATTCTTCCCAGGTTCAAGTGTAGTAATACTAGCTTTACCAATTATATGTCTTGTTTTATTTCCCCAAAAATCTTTTAATTTTACACTCCACATATTGTGCATAACTAAAGGTTCTGAATTTTTATTTCCAATATATAACATTATATGACCTTTTAAGTAAACAAGTGTAGAAAAAGCAATTGCATTTTTACTTATAAAACTCTTTTTTTCTTCATTTGATAACTTTGATATATCAATATATTTACCATTTTTTGTTTGAGATCGTGAATTTCGATGTAAGTATTTACCAAATACTGCAAAATAATCTTGTGTAAAACTAGAGCAGTCTCTATTATTTAATAATCCACCCCAGCCATAAGGCTCATTTATTAGTGCTTTTGCAATTGAGATTCTATTTTTTTCATTAAATTTAAAAGGCATTGAAGTAATATTCTTATCACTTATTTGTGTATAAATTATACTCGCACTTTTGTCATAATTTTTTGATGCAATTAAATATTTACCATATTTCTTAGGGAAAATACTTGCTACTTTTACATATTCTCTAAAACTTGTATCAGATAAAGGAAATTTTTCTTTTATTGAAATAAAATAATTATTAGTCTTAAATTCTTTTATAAAGTTTTCATTCACAAAAACTATATCATTTATTGATACCCAACCACCTACAATACTTGATTCTATAAAAGCCCATGCTTTATCTTTTGATAAATGAGATACAAATATTGGAGTGTTTATTTTTAGCAATGAATTTTGATTGTAATCAAATGGAAAACCTTCTCCTTGTTTTGTAGGATTATAAAACATTACAGATTTTGTTGGAAATACTCTTACATTTGTATTTTTTAATGTTATTGCTTTTTTTAATAAAGTATTATACTCATCAAAATTAGAATTAGCTATTTGATTATTAAACCAAGATTCACTAGTTTTTCGATGATTTTCCATATATATAGGTTTGTTTTTATAAGAAAATCCCCACATAGCACTTTTTTTACTATAAGAAACTTTTTTTTGTTCCCAAGGATGAAAATACTTTAATAAAAATTTTTTACTTTCTTCTTTTTGTTTAATAAAATTATCATCTGCCATTTTTGAGTTTTTTTCTAAGTCATTTATATTTAAATTACTAGGAGTTTTAATAGAACAGGCTGTAAAAAACAATGATGATGAAATTAAAAGAATATTAATAGTTTTTTTTAAATTAATACTTAACATATATCTTGCCTTAATTTTGAATTTAAATGATTGTATCATCTTATGATTTTTTCTTTAATTAAAAAATATTTTTTTCTTTATATTTATCATTAACAGCTAAGTTAGATATTGATATAGTTGCTAATGCGGAAAAAGAATTTATATAAACTCTCATTATCAAAAGAAATTTTTGAAGATATTTTGTTGATTAAGACACAATCTCTTAGAAAAAAAAGTACAAAATATTGGAAAAAAGAATTATTTGAACCTAAAATAATTGAAAATAAAATTATTTATGAATTAAAAGTTATAAATAAACTACTTCTTTCAAATGGATTAGGAGATGAAAAACCTTTTATGATAATTGAATGTAATAACATTACTTATTCAAAAGAAGAAGATAGTTTTATTTTTGAACTTGGAAAAATTTTAGAACAAAAGAATACTACCTTGGGTGAAAATTACAAAGATAATTTAATTGAACAACTATTGAAAGAAAAAGAAGTCTTACGAAATGACATGAGTAAAGATTATTTAACTAATACATTTAATAGAAGAAAAATGGAAATGGATTTAGATATCTTTATAAATGATAAAAATAAAGATTTATTAACATCTATTTTTATAGATATAGATAATTTTAAAAAGATCAACGAAAAGTATGGTTATGAAATAGGGGATAAAGTTTTAATAAATTTATCTAAAAAACTTGAAAAACATGCAAAACTTTTAAATGGTACTGTTTATAGATATGGTAATGATGAATTTGTTATATTTTGTTTTATTGAACAACATGAATTAATTCTTAGATTAAATGAATTAAAAGAAGATATTAAATCAGAAATTACTTATAATTTATTAGGAGATATTCTAGTTACTATTAGTATTGGAGTTTCATTTTTTAGTGAGAGTAGTTCAAAGACACAAATGTTGTATTCTTCTCAAGATGCTGTTAACAAAGCTAAAAACGATGGAATGGATAGAATTTATTTAAATACAAAATAGCTAGAAATTAATCTAGCTATTAAGAAATTATTTTGCGATTTTATCAGCGATTGCTTGCATAGTTGCTTCATCCATAGATGCAACTTGACCTTTCATAAGACCTTTCATTGCTCCACCGTAAGAACCATCTTTGTAACCTTTTAATGCAGAAACGAATTCAGCTTTAGTCATATCTTTAATAACTTTTGATTTACCTAATGCTGCTTTTTCTCCATTTGCTCCATGACATCCTGCACATTTTGCGTAAGGGTTAGCAAATGCTACACATGCTGTTAATAAAGTTGCTGCTACAATAATTTTTTTCATACTTAATTCCTTAAATTTTAGTTATATGTATTATAATGAAATTTATATTAGAAACAATTGACTTCAATCAAGTAGAGCGTAAATATTTAGTAATGTAGCGAAAAATGCTACACTTCTAAACTATTTTGTAAGTAATTCTTTTTTTAATTCTTCTTTATTTATCTTATTTTTATCAGAAGGTACCAAAGGTAAAGACTTCTTAAAGATTATTTTACTTGGTATCATATATGAAGCTAAATGTTTTTTTAATTCAAAAGTGATTTCTTTAGTGTTTATTTCGCTATTTGCGCTATAAACTAAAACTATTTCTTCTTCAATTTCTTCATTTTTAATTGAAAATACTGCACACTTATCAATATTCTTAATATTTTTTTCAACAACTGATTCAATTTCAACAGGACTTACTCTAAAACCTCTAGTTTTAATCATATCATCATGTCTTGAAACAAAATAAAGATAACCTTCTTCATCTTTATAAACATAATCACCTGTAGCAATTACAATTTCATCAAGAAGTTCTCCATCAAGGTTAATAATATTCTTTAGAATTTGTGCAGATTTAAATCTTTCAGCTGTTTCTTTTGGACCTTTCCAGTATCCTTGGTAAATATATCCACCTCTATGAATTAATTCACCAATTTCTCTTGGTCCACATTCATTTCCATCTTTATCTATTACATATAATTCAACATCTGGAATTGCTTTTCCAATCGAGTCAGGTCTTATTTTAAGTTGAGTAGGGTCTAAATATGTTGATCTAAAGGCTTCTGTTAAACCATGCATAGAATAAAACCTAGCATTTGTATAATATTTTTCAATATCATGAATCATTTTTCTAGTAACATTCCCACCAGAAGAGGTAATGATTCTAACATTAGCTAAAAGCTCAGCACTTGGAAGTCTTTTTTCATCTTCATCAAACATATCAGAAATAGTAACTGGCATAAGAGGAAGAACTGTAACTTTATCATTAATAATATGATTAAAAAAGTCACTAGGTAAAACAAATCTATGTAAAGCTAATGTTGCTCTTTTATATAATGAACAAAATAGTTGGTTTAAACCATAATCAAGATTAAAAATTAATGTACTTGAAATTACATCTTCTTCTTTTAAATCTAAGTATTGAGATACAACACGTGCAGAATCAATAAAGTTTCGGTGTGAGATTACAATACCTTTTGGTTTTCCAGTTAATCCAAATGAATAAGTAATGGCAGCATTTTGATGTCCCGAAATATTACATTCATATGGTTTATTATAATATTTATAAATTTCTTCAAATGAAGGTAAGTCTTTATGAGTTGTTTCATAAGAGATTATTTCACCAGTAAAGTTAATTGATTCAATTGATTCTAATTTTACTTTATCTGTAATAATACACGCAATATTACAATCATTAATTATATATTCAACCTGTTCAGGTTTTAAAAGTTTTGTTAAGGGAACTAAAATATAATCAGTTGATAAAATTGCAAATATTGCTATTACTTGATCAATACCTTTATTTGAATAAATTCCAATTCTACTTTTTTTAGGTAAATTTAACTCATCTAAATAGTATGCAATTTGATTTACTTTAGTAAATAGTTCACTATAAGTAATTTTTTGATGTCCTAATGTTACTGCAACTTTATCAGGATTTGATATATTCGCATCTTCTATTAATGATCTTATACAATTGATTGACATTTAATTTCCTTTATTTATTCCAAGAGTCCAGATATCATAATTTGAATCCATAACTATACTTGGGTGAGTTTGCGTATTTAATATTTTTTTGTAAAAAAATGCAATAATATCTTGAACTTCTTCAAAACTTAATACTTTTGTAATTCCACCTGTTAATACAACAGATTTTAATAAGTGTAATTTTAACTTAATATACAAAGGATGAACTTCAGATACTTTATACATTACTAAAAATATTGCAAGTTGCATTAATATTTTAAGACTTTTGTCTGTATTTTCATTAAAAATATTTTCTGTAACTTTTAAGTGTGCAAGTAATTCATATACAAACTCATTGTTTTTTGCTGCGAATATTAAGGACTCTTTTGATTTAAAAACACCAAGTTTTTTAAATACTAATCTATCATATTCGTTTGAAGTTACAATATTATCATAAGATAAATCTTTTGAATAATGAATATCTGTAGTAGCCCCACCTATATCAACTAAGATAAAAGGATTAACAGCTGCAAACTTAGAATCAATTAATGGCAATGTTTTATTTACAATATATGGAGTAGAGTAAATTTGATTAGATGTTAAATCGTATAAATGTTTAATATCCTCTTTCCCCATAATATCAGATTGATAAAGATTCGTTAAATATTCTTTTAATGGTTCTTCTACAACATGAAGTTTATTATCAATTACATTATCAATTAATGTTAACCCTTCAATATTAGAACTTAAATATTTAGAATCTTTTTTTGAACCTGCAAATACAATATTTGAATAGTTGATATTTTCTAAGTAATCAAATAAATCTTTTGCAAATACATTATCAACACTGTTTATTCCACCAACTATAATAACAACATCAATTAAATCACTAGGAATAGATGCTTCTTGTATATTTTGGTATAAAACAGTATCAATAATATTAATTCCAGAATTATATGCAATATTAGTCGCATATTTTAAAGAAAAAGAGTTTGTAATACCAATAACTAATGTAGATAATCCACCATTAGCAGAAGAACATATAAATACTTCTTCTTTTTGAAAACCTTCAATTGTATTAGAACACTTTGATAATAAATCATCATAAATATCTTTATTAAAATCTCTAAAGTGTTGTTCTACCTTATTATTTGTGGCTACTTTAAAATACGTACTTCCTATATCTATTAATAGTTGTTTTTCACTCATTGCATAATTCCTATATCATGGATAATATCATTTACTATTGATGATGCATCTTTATTTAAATCACACTGACGTTTTTCGTATTCAAAACATCTATCAGAAATAGGTAATTTACCTTTTTTGATAATTCTAATGTTTTTGTTTTTATCTCTTACTGTTACTACTTCATTATGATTAATAATATGAGGAGAGAAAGGAACATCAATAGTTCCATTTTTAATTGAGTTAAATACTTTTCTCCATAATGTATCAGCAGGATCATTGAAAACTGCTTCCATAATAGATTTTACTTCTTCTGTTAAAATTTCTTCTTCTTCTTTATCAACTACGTTTGGAAGACCATTTAACATTCTTAATGTATATTGAGTATTTGCAACTGTTTTAGCATTTGATTCTTTTGTAGGAATTCCAGATGCTTCATCTCTTGTTTTTGTAATAATTTTATCAGCACCAATCATAGCAGCGATTACTGTTGAAGTATTAATTAAACATTCAGAGAAGTTTTTATCAGTAGGGAAGGCTCCCATCCATTGATGGTAAACTAAATGAATTGAAGCATCACCACATCCAATTTCTTGTGCATAATATTTTGCCATTTTTCTAATAACTGCACCTGTTACAATATCTTGATTCATAGAACCAGTTTGAGAGAAAGATACAGAGAATGATTTAACACCTTCTTCAAGTGATAATAACATTTCAAGTAATTGAATAATTATTGTAATACAAGGTGGAACAAGTGTTGCTGTTAAGGGACCAAATGATTCTCTATTTATAGGTTCATTTAGTTTTGAATAATTAGCACATACTCTTTCCACATATTTCCAGTATAGAAATGCTTTATCTAATGGAAAGTTTTTTGAATATGGTAAAAGATAAGTAATTGGACCACCTTCGATTTCAAAAATTCCAGAAGCAATTGCATTTTCAATTAAAAGTCTAGCATCTGGAGTTCCGTGTCTAAGTGAAACAGGTTTATTAAAATGCGTAATCATTTTTCTAGTAGTTTTATAACCATGATTTACAAGTGGATAACCGTTTAACATATCAACTTCATTTTCTTCACTAAGTTTTAGCATTTTTGCAGATGTAGCATAATCATTAAGTCTAGTATTTGAATCAATTGTTAAGGGTAAAACATCAACATTTGCATTTACAAAAAATTCATAAAGGTCGTATTGTTTTTGGTATGTTGGAAAACCACCACGTGGTTGTACAAGCATTTTTTTTGCATTTTTAAATGTATGTGAAATAAATAAGTCTTTTGAAGCATTTTTTACAAAGTCTTCAATTTCAGCAAAATCAAAATTATCAGAATAATCGTTATTTACAATTATATTTCTTTCTTCTTGAAGTAAACTCACTTTTCTTTCTCCTTCAAGTGTTGTTCTAATTTATCTAATCCCGTATTTAAATCAACTTGATGAAATACTAAGTCAAAACCATAGTTTTTAAATCTTGGAACAATTTCATCTTCATTCCCTTCTCCAACACTAAGATTTCCACCAATCATAAATACAACACCATCTAAATTTTTATATTTAGATCTTAAAATGTTTAATTCTCTACACCAACCCTCAGCTTCACCATTAAGTGAAGAGATAAGTAATACATCTGCATTCGTTTCAATAACTGCATCAATAAATTCTTCTAAATAAGTATTTACACCTAAGTTAAATACTTCAAACCCTCTTGCTTGTAATGATATATCAATAAGTCTATTTGCAACCACGTGTATATCGTTACCTACAACTCCTGTTACTACTTTCATATATTTATACCTAATTCTTTTTTATTAGTTTTTTATTTTATTAAAGGCAAATATAATATCTAAAATGTGGTTAGAAATTTATTAGAAGTGTGTAAAAAGTGGCTAGGGAAGTGTTTATTGTTTTAAAATGTTAAATTAGTTACTTGTTAGTTTCATTAAAATTATTTTAATTTAAAAATATCCCCTATAAAATGCTAGGGGATATAGGTGTTATGGAAGAAATTATTATTTTCCTCTAAACTCTTTCTCATTAACAGTTTCTAATATTTTTACTGCAATATCAGAAGTACTTAGAGCAATATCATGTGTTTGAGTTGCTACTGCAGCATTTTGTTGTGTTTGCTGATCTAATTTATTAATTACATCATTTATTTGTTCAATACTTATTTTTTGTTCTCTTGATGCATCTGCAATATCACCTAAAACATCAGTTGTTTTTGTTAGATTTTCATTTAATGTTGAATAACCTTTTATCATATCATCTGCAATCTTTTTACCAATATTTGTTTTATTTGTTGCATTTTCAACTAATGCTTTAATTTCTTTAGCTGCTTCTGCTGATCTACTTGCAAGGTTTCTTACTTCTTGTGCAACAACAGCAAAACCTTTTCCAGCTTCTCCTGCAGTTGCCGCTTCAACTGCTGCATTTAAA